>ENA-OQKY01000078-OQKY01000078.1-human-gut-metagenome-genome-assembly--contig:-NODE-78-length-133028-cov-9.136620_pt1 | contig 133028 bp, 109 predicted proteins | sample MGYA00242652_ERZ504805 | MGnify/ENA primary metagenome ERZ504805 (study PRJEB26092, sample SAMD00036400) | human gut metagenome | host: Homo sapiens | study: EMG produced TPA metagenomics assembly of...
ACGCCGCATGTTGTTAGCAGGATAAATGGGAAGTGTCTGTATCCAGACAATGAAAATATCCCATAACTGGGGAAAAATGAATCGCGGGGCACGCGAGGATAGCTTGTAGATACTTGGCTCAGTAGAGCCATTGAGCAAGAAGCCCCCACTTCAAAATCTGTGATTTAAGTGGTGGGAGCATGTCACAGAACATTCTTGCTTTGCAGAATATGCTGCATAGAAGGATAAAAACTCAAGGCTGTCGGAGAAATCCGGCAGCCTTTGCTATCTGGTTGGATATATTATGGGATGCCGGGCGAAATACCCGACATCCCATGTTTAGAATGAGGAGTTATCAGATTTCAATCTTGGCACCAAGCAGTTTGACGAATTCTGCCAGAATCGCTGTATCGCCAGGCCAAGCAGGTGCTGTAACGAGTTGAGCAGCTTCATCAACAACAGCCTGGTCTGCAGGAACTTCAACATATGTACCGCCTGCAAGGGTGATATCAGGGCCGACAGCCGGATAAGCAGTCGCTTTCACGCCTTTAAGAACGCCGGCAGCAGTCAGAATCTGCGGGCCGTGGCAAATGGAAGCAACAGGTTTCTTAGCTGCGAAAAATTCCTGAACGATTTCAATGACTCTTGGATTCAGACGAATATACTCAGGAGCACGGCCGCCTGTAATAAAGAGACCAACATAGTCAGCGGTATTCACTGTATCAAAATCAGCAGTTAATGCGAAATTGTGTCCCGGCTTTTCGGTGTAAGTCTGGTCACCAAGGAAATCATGAACGGCTGTCTTAACAACGTCACCGGCTTTCTTATCCGGGCAGACAGCATCAACCTGATAGCCGAGCATAGACAGTGCCTGGAAAGGAACCATTGTCTCATAATCTTCAGTAAAATCACCACAAAGCATTAAAATTTTCTTAGCCATAAAGAAACCTCCTTCAACATTTGTTGAGATAATATAGGTGCAAAATGTATTGACTGCTTAAAATTAATTCATGAAATGTCACATAATTATGCATCTACTAAATATTATATCATATTATTACATGGAAAATGATTAAATATTTATAAAAATATTGGTGATAAGAAAAAGGCATCCTGCCGTTCGGATGCCTTTTCTTAAGAGAGAGGATTGTTATGTTCTAATTGTTTTCTGGCTATAAGGTTTTCTCAACCTTATGCTCATACTATACACGAAAGTTCTAAAAATACAATAGATGTTTATTAATAAAGTCTAAAGTATTTCTGGGATTTTACGAAATAAGGTATTAAAAATTTTTAGCACCTTATGGTATAATTAATAAAAAAGGCATCCTGCCGTTTGGATGCCTTTTCTTAAGAGAGAGGATTGTTATGTTCTAATCTTTTTCTGGCTATAAGGCTTTCTCAACCTTATGCCAATACTATACACGAGAGTTCTAAAAATACAATAGCTAATTATTAATAAAGTATAAAGTATTTCTGAGATTTTAGAAAATTGCATCTAAAAAATTTGGAGGAAGTGATAGAGGATGACAGAAGATGAGAAGTTTATGAAAGCAGCGCTGGCGCAGGCGAAGAAAGCGGCGGCCATTGATGAAGTCCCGATTGGCTGTGTGATCGTCTATGAAGGGAAGATCATTGCCCGGGGATATAATAAGCGCAACAAGGAGAAGAATACCCTGTCCCATGCGGAGATGAATGCTATTCGCAAGGCCAGTAAATATCTGGGAGACTGGCGCCTGGAGGGATGCACGATGTATATTACACTGGAGCCCTGTCCGATGTGTGCCGGAGCAATTGTTCAGGCCCGTGTGGACAGAGTGGTGATCGGCAGCATGAATGCCAAAGCAGGCTGCGCAGGTTCTGTGTTGAATGTGCTTCAGGAGAGAAGGTTTAATCATCAGGTAGAATTGACGAAGGATGTGCTGCATGAGGAGTGTTCATCCATGCTCAGCGGATTTTTCCGTGAATTGCGAGAGAGAAGAAAGAAGGAAAAAGAGAAATGTATTTAGCAGATTATCATATGCATTCTAAATATTCTTTTGATGGTTCAGAAGAACTGGATACGATCTGTCAGACGGCGATCCGGAGAGGACTGTCGGAAATTGCGATCACAGACCATATGGATATTTATACAGGGCTGCCTTACGATGAGCAGATGAATTTTGAAGTGCCCGGCGGTGAACAGCATCATATGGATGTTTCAGGGTTGTATGCCGGACTTGTTCAGATGAAGGAAAAGTATGCTGGTCAATTGAAGGTGCGCATCGGTGCAGAGCTTGGACAGCCTCAGGTGAATCCGGAAGCAGCGGCGCTTTTTATCCGGGATTACGGTGATGTGTTGGATTTTGTCATCGGTTCTATTCATAATATGGAAAAAGATCTGGATGTCTATTATTATGATTTTACCAAAATCGATGTGGCGAAAATGTATGATCATTATGTGGACTGGCTGCTGAAATTGTCGGAAATGGGCGATTTCGATGTGATGGGGCATCTGACCTATCCGCTGCGCTATATGTTTGAGCGCAATCACCTGCGTCTTGAGCTGAGACCTTATGAGGAGAAATTCCGTCAGCTGTTTAAGAATCTGACAGAGAAGGGCCGGGGCATTGAGCTGAATGTTTCCGGATATTATAAGGCCATGCAGGATGCCATGCCGCCGATGTCGATTTTGAAGTTATACCGGGAATGCGGCGGTGAGATCATTACCATAGGCAGTGACGCCCATAAAGCAGAATATATTGGCTTTTATCAGAAGGAAGCCCATGAAATGCTGGAAACGGCCGGGTTCAGATATCTGACGGTCTTTGAGCATAGGAAGCCGGAGTTCATTAAACTGTAGGGTTGGAAACCGAAGGGTGAAGGGGTATGACAGACTGAATGAATGGATGAAAGATGTCAATATATTTTTGAGGTTGGTTTTGAGCAGCTATGAGTACATTAGACAAAGAGAGTCGAATGAAAACTATTGCATGAAATTCTTTCATGAGTTACAATGGTGAACAGAACCATAAGTTCGTTAGCTTATACTAAGAATGCGGACGGATAAGATGAGGAGGACACGAAGATGTTTAAAATCAACGATAATTATCTTAAATTACCAGGCAGCTACCTGTTTTCAACAATCGCGAAGAAAGTAGCTGCATATAAGGAAGCTAATCCGGAGAAGAAAGACCAGATCATCAGCCTTGGTATCGGCGATGTGACACTGCCATTGGCCCCGGCTGTTATTGCAAGACTGCACAGCGCAGTTGATGAAATGGCTGTTAAGGAGACATTTAAGGGCTATGCACCTGACCTGGGTTATGAATTCCTGAGAAGCGCAATTGCACAGCATGATTACAAGACCCGCGGCGTTGATATTGCCATTGATGAAATCTTTATCAGTGATGGCGCCAAGAGCGATTCCGGCAATATCGGGGATATTTTTTCAGTTGATAACCGTATTGCGGTATGTGACCCGGTTTACCCTGTTTATGTTGATACGAATGTTATGGCAGGCAGAGCAGGGGATTACAATCCTGCAACAGAGAGATTTTCCAATGTGATCTATATGCCTTGCACAGAGGAGAATGGCTTTGCACCGGAACTGCCGGAAGAAACACCGGATATCATTTATCTTTGCTTTCCGAATAACCCGACAGGCGCAACGATTCCGAAGACAGAGCTTCAGAAATGGGTGGATTATGCCCTTGAAAAGGGTGCAGTGATCATCTATGATGCTGCTTATGAAGCCTATATTTCAGAAGATAATGTGGCCCATACGATTTATGAGTGCGACGGTGCGGACAGATGTGCCATCGAGCTTCGAAGCTTCTCCAAGAATGCAGGTTTCACAGGCACACGTCTTGGTTTCACAGTTATTCCTAAGGCGCTTAAGTGCGGCGATGTAACATTAAACAGCCTGTGGGCAAGACGCCACGGCACAAAATTTAACGGTGCACCTTACATCATCCAGCAGGCCGGTGCAGCTGTCTATACACCGGAAGGTCAGGCTCAGACACAGGAACAGATTGCTTACTATATGAATAATGCGAAGATTATCAGAGAAGGCCTTGCAGCAGCAGGATTTTCTGCTTCAGGCGGTGTGAATGCGCCATATATCTGGCTGAAGACACCGGACAAGATGACTTCATGGGAATTCTTTGATTATCTGTTGGATAAGGCGAATGTTGTTGGAACACCTGGTTCAGGCTTCGGACCAAGCGGTGAAGGTTATTTCCGTCTGACATCCTTCGGCTCCTATGAGAACACACTTGAAGCGGTTGAACGTATTAAGAAACTTAAATAATGTGCAGAAATTCGGTCGGGAAGTACGTCTGCGCAGCAGAGCCGAATTCCGCATCAGAACTTATAGGCAAGTTCTGAATACTTATGATACAGCGGTTCAGAGATGATTTCTGAACCGCTGTGGTTTCTGATGAAGATGAAAATGCCGGCAGTTAGTTCAGAAGAATTATCAATGCCGGAATGTAAAGGGGAATGAGAAATGCTGGATGAAATAGTGACGGTGGTCAAAAAATGCGGCGATATTATATTGTTCGCAGATGGTGCCGAGAGAAATGTCAGTTCCAAGGAGGGACGGGCGAATTTTGTGACAAAATATGATGTGGCGGTTCAGGCCTATCTTGAGGAGGAATTGCTGAAAATTCTGCCGGAGGCGGTATTTATCGGTGAGGAAGGAGAACACAGCAAAGCAATTGGTGAAGGTTATGCATTTATTGTGGACCCTATCGATGGAACGACCAATTTTATCAAAAATTATCACAGAAGCTGCGTGTCTGTGGGATTGGCACTTCATGGGACTATGGAAATCGGCGTTGTTTATAACCCATACAGTAATGAGATGTTTTATGCGCAGCGAGGAAAGGGAGCCTTTTTAAATGGTCAACCGCTGCATGTATCTTCTAACCGACTGGAAGAAGGACTTGTATGTTTCGGGACATCACCTTATTATGCAGAATTAATTGACCAGACCTTTGATCTGGTGAAGACACTGCATAGGGCAAGTCTGGATGTGAGACGAAGTGGTTCCGCAGCATTGGATTTGTGTGATATTGCCAGTGGACGTTGTGAATTATTCTTTGAGTGCCGTCTGTCGCCTTGGGATTATGCGGCCGGTTCATTGATCGTGCAGGAAGCCGGCGGCCGTATCGGTCGTATGGATGGTACGGGAATCTCACTTGATAAGGGGTGTTCGGTACTGGCCGGCGGACCTGCAGCATGGGAAGAATACTTTAAGCTGGAAGGACATATGGAACTGTCATAATAGGCGAAAATAGTTTAGAAGATATTTTTGGAAACGATGTACTAGCAGCTGGTTTTCAGAGTTAAATTCAGGAATAGACCCAAGATGGTCGGGAGTAGCGTATGAGTAAAGTAAAGATTATAAGTGATAGTACCTGCGATCTGTCGGAAGAATTGCTGGCGCAGTTTGATGTTGCAGTTCTTCCGCATCCCATTGTCAGGGATGGCGAGCTATTGCAGGACAATGTGACCATTACCCCGGATGATATTTACAGACATTATGAGCAGACAGGCAGATTATGTACGACATCTGCGCCGAATACCTATGACTATGAGATGTGCTGGAAACCCTGGCTGGATGAAGGCTATGAGATTGTACACTTTACAATAAGTTCAGAGATGTCAACAGCCTATAATCAGGCCATGCTTGCGGCAGAGGAAACCGGGCATGTTTATCCGGTGGATTCAAGAACTCTTTCAACCGGTATCGGTTTGCTTGTACTGGAAGCCTGTGATCTGCGGGAACAGGGGCTGTCAGCGGAGAAAATTGCGGCAAAAGTGCGTGAGGACGCAGATAAATGCCAGGCCAGTTTCCTTGTGGATGTCATAGAATATCTCTGGAAAGGCGGCAGATGCAGTTCTGTGGCAGCCATCGGTGCCAATATTCTGAAGCTGAAACCACGTATCGACGTATTAAACGGCAATATGCTGTCCACGAAGAAATATCGCGGCAGAACGGCGAAATGTTTTGCAGCCTATGCGGATGATATGCTGAAAGGCAAAGACAATATTAGACAGAACCGGATATTTATTACCCATTCCGGCATTGACCCAGATATCATTGAGCTGGTTCGTACCAAAATCAATGAATGGCAGCCGGATATTGAGAATATCTATGTGACCCGTGCCGGAGGAACCATTTCCTGTCACTGCGGGCCGGGAACTTTGGGAATCCTTTATATGTATGAATAGTACAAGTGCTATTAAAATGGAGATTGTTAAAAAATATGTAAAAAAGTCGGTGAACCTTTAGCTAAGTAAAATCAAGGCTTTGTGGGAATTTGTTCTAAAGCGGTTGACCGATTTTTTTGGAGAAAAAGATTGAAAAAATGGGAAAAGGGGGTATAATGAAAAAAGAAAACGCAGTAAATATTGTGGTACACCGTATCTATGAGAGATTGAAACAGTCCATCATCGTCTTGGAACACTCCATAATGTCATGCGTTACACCGTACCTAAGAGAGATAATTTACTTTTGTTGAATTTATTGTTTTTTGCATGAATATTTCGAATGCCTCAGCTCATAAAGAGTTGGGGCATTTTTAATGTACATCTCCCAATTTTTTTTTGCTATTTTAAACCGCTGGTTGAATGACAAATACTTCATCAGCGTTTATAATAATTCTTGTCAGCGGGGGACAGCGATGAAATACAGAGTATCAGAGTAGTTGCTACATCTGGTCTGCTGACAAATGACAATTTCATATTTGAATATTTGAATCATGTCTGCGATCAACTCGATGAATAAAGTACGCCAGTGCTTCGAGGTGTGCGGTAATTTCCAAGAGCCGAAATGGTGAGGATGTCCGGTTGACCGGAGCAGGGATACCTGCTCCGGGAGGCCGTCGGGGGTCAGTGATGAATCCCGGGGAGACGGAAACCGTCAAGGAAAACGCATATCGCAGAGATGTTCGCACTTAATTGCACGGAACTTCCGGGTGCAGCAATAGACGCCTGCGGTGCAGGAATAAGCCTAAGGGGTATCAGTGTGGCAGCTGGTATGACAGAGGTAAAGCCAACAATGCACTCTGCTTTGACGGTGGAGAAATCCGCCTATAACGGAAGTAGCCGGTGAAAGTAGCCGTATGGCAGAAATAGTGAGGAAAAATCTGAATGGACGGTGAAATTTGCAGGTAGCCATTCCTGTGCAGGCTTGGGCGTAAGCCGGGGTAAGAAGTGAGGGGTCGCTCCCCGAAGCTCAGACTTATCTTCCTGGTGGCAGAATATAGGTGAAGGGCATGGATGTACGGCGAAGGCCGGATTGCAGATATGATTCAGATATTCAAAAAAGAGCTTCAGTCTTATAGGATATGTGATGACTGGAGCTTTTCTTTTTTGAAAGACATTGCATTTATAAAATTTACACGATGTGGACTAATTGCAAAAATATGCCACCGTGGTAACAGCTGTCAAAAAGAGATGTGTTATGATAGCAGCATCAGAAATAAAACAGCTGCAAAGAACAATGGAGGTAGACATATGCTTAAAACAACAGAATTATTTATCAATGAACTGAAGGAACGCGATCTTAAATACAGAGACATCAGAACGCTTCAGGATGGGGATGATCTGGTGGAAGTAGGATTTAATCTGGACAGTACCCGGATACAGATCATGATTTTCTTTGATGCATCGGAAAAGTCGGTGGCCCTCAGATGTTTTGAGGTGACCCGCGTGACAGAAGAGCAGTACCCGAATGCACTGCTGAGCTGCAATGAATTGAATAACAAGATGCGCTGGGTCAAATTCTGCATTGGACAGGAAATGAATGTCCATGCAGAGGCAGATGCCTTGGTTGATGAGACTACCGCTGCAAAGGTAACGATGGAACTGATGATGCGGATGGCATCTATCGTAGATGAGGCGTACCCGATGATCAACAAGGCTATCTGGTCCTAGGACATCGTTATTTACGAAACGGCGTGGTGAGCCGCGCGGCAGCCCGCCGCTTTACGCCATAGGCAAGCGGCGGGTATGAAAAGAGAAGCCTGATACAGTGATGACAGATGAGGAGGAACATGATGCAAACAGAATTATTAACATTGATATTTGAAGAAGCAAAAAAGCAGTGTGAGTCAAAAAACGATTCTGTCGGTCTGGGGGCTATGTACAGTGCAATCATTTCAGTAGGAAGAGACAGCCATGTACTTGAGGGGAAAACCTATGATATTCAGGAGTATGAAGCGCTTCGGAGAGCTGTTGCCAGGGATGAACCAGAAGGAACAGTGGTGCTGCCTGTGAAATCTGAAGACAGTCTGACAGGGCAGGAGAAGCAACTCTGTGCATTCCGTATCTGGCTGAACATGAGCACACGCTCTGCAGTGGATGCGTATCAGTATCTCTGCAAGCAGGTAAAGACGGCTCAGGAGACTGGAAACTCGGAGAAGATGACTGCGGGAGCGGAACGTCCGATTAAGGCAATGACAGAGACAGAGCATCCGGTTAAGGCAGCTGAGGAGACGGAGCATCTGGTTAAGACGGTTGCAGAGAAAGAGTATTCTGTGAAAAAACCGACGATGGAACAGTTGGCAGCAAAGACGGTTCAAATCCGTGAACAGTTGATGCAGAAGGTCATTGGGCAGGACAATATTATCGCAGAATTTGCCAATGGTTATTTTGAGGGAGAATTGTCCGCCTTTACGGAGAAGAACCGCTGCAGACCGAAAGCCATTTTCCTGTTTGCGGGAAGTCCCGGAGTCGGAAAGACTTATCTGGCGACAGAAGCGGCAAAGGCTCTGGAGCTGCCTGTGAAACGCTTTGATATGAGCAGTTATGCCGACGATGTTTCGGCTTCTGAATTAACGGGTGCCGGAGCAAATTTCAAGTCACCGAAACCCGGCGCATTAACCGGTTTTGTGCATGACCATCCATCTTCAATGTTGATTTTTGATGAGATTGAGAAAGCACATCCGAAAGTTATTAATCTGTTTCTGCAGGTGTTGGATGCCGGTACACTGTATGATAATAAATATGAAGCCAATATTGCTTTTGGTGAAACCGTGATCATTTTCACAACCAATGCCGGCAAATCCCTGTATCAGGATACGACAAAACACAACTATTCGGATGTACCGAAAAAGGTGATTCTGGATGCTCTGGAGAAAGAGTGTCATCCGGTTACCGGAAGACCGGTTTTTCCGCAGGCAATCTGTTCCAGATTGGCCACAGGAAATGTTTTACTGTTTAATCATCTTACGGCCCATCAGCTTTCGACGATTGCAGCGAGAAAGCTGATGGAGCAGCAGGCGTCTCTTTATCAGGAGGCTTCCATTTTGTCGGAAGATGCTGAATCACTGGCCACAACCCTTCTCTTTTCACTGGGCGGACATTGTGATGCAAGAAATATGACTGCAGCGGCCAAACGCTTTTTCTCTGCAGAGTTATTTGAACTTTATCGTCTGGCAGGAACTGACAGAAAAGCAATGGCAGCAGGCGGCATTCAGAAAATCCGATGGCAGCTGGATATTGACCGGGCTGAACCGATCATCCGGCAGTTATATCATGTGCCGGAGGACAATACTTTCCTGTTTTTCGGCAGTGAAGAAGCGTGGATGCAGGCACAGCAGATGCAGGAAAAGGGCAGGATGCTGTATGCATCGAATCTGGATGAAGTGAAACAGATTCTTCAGGAGCATGAACTGAGTTTTGCAGCCATTGATTATTTTCATGGACGTTCAGAGGAAACGTCTTATCTGAATGCGGGAGATGTGCATTCAGAGGGCAAAAAATGCTGGGAAGTTTTGCAGCAGTATGAACCGGAACTGCCGGTTTTTATCTGGGAAACAGATAATTATCAATATAATCGTGAAGAAGTACTCTCATTTCTGGGGAAAGGAGCCGAGGACATTTTACATATCTCATTTTCGGACAGGAATGCCTGTGAAGCAACGCTTGACCAGCTTCAGGTGCAGCTGTGGCAGCAGAAGGCATTGGATACCCTTGCATTCAGGCATCAGGTATTGAATTATGAAACAGCCCAGTCCTTAAGTGAAGACGGCACCATTGGCACCATCAAGGTTTTTGATCTGCATCTGGCGACGGCGGTAGATGCGGATGATCAGAAAGACGTTTTATCGGCAGAAGAAAAACCGGATATTCACTGGTCGGATATTGTGGTGTCAGAGGATGTAAAAACAGAATTGCAGTATTTTCAGTCCTATCTGAAAGATGCCAAAAGCTTTCTGAAGAAAGGTGCCGCAGCACCAAAGGGTATTTTGCTCTACGGACCTCCGGGAACCGGAAAGACTTCTCTGGCCAAGGTGATAGCGGCGGAATCCGATGTAACCTTTCTGACAGCTTCGGCTGATCAGTTTATCAGCAAATGGGTTGGGGAGGGACCGCAGGCCGTGCACAGAATATTTTCGATTGCAAGAAAATATGCGCCGGCGATTTTGTTTATCGATGAAATTGATGCCATTGGCCGCAGAAGAACGGAGGAAGCTTTTCATGACGGCAGACAGGAAATCCTGAATGCACTGTTGACGGAGATGGATGGCTTCAAAACATCAGTTAAAAAGCCGGTGCTTGTGATGGCCGCCACCAATCTTGGCGGCAATAACGGCAGTACAGGCGCATTGGATCCGGCGCTGGTTCGGCGGTTTGACCGGAGTATCTGCATTGATCTGCCAGACAGAGCGGGCAGGATTCAGCTGTTGAAGATGCTTCGCAATAAGCATCAGATACTCAGGATCAGTGATGATATGCTGCAGAATCTGGCAGAACGTTCGATCGGCATGGGTCCGGCATTGCTTGAGGGTGCAGTGAATGCAGCCATCCGTGAAGCCATTCGCAGCGGCACAGAAGTGTCAGACAGCATGATGGATGAGGCTTTTGAAAAGTATAATCATGGCGAAGAAAAGCATTGGAATCGTGCTGATCTTATAAAAACAGCCCGTCATGAAGCGGGGCATGCCGTTGTGTGCAATTATTTCGGAGAAGAACCGTCTTACCTGACAGTGGCGGCCCGGGACAACCACGGCGGATACATGATGTACAGTGCAGCCGAAGGTAAGGGTGTTTATACAAAAAAAGAACTGCTTCGTCAGATTGCTGTTTCTTTGGGCGGCCGGGCAGCAGAACTGGCTTATTACGGCGAAGAAGAGGGACTGTCCACAGGCCCATCCTCCGATCTTGAGACAGCAACCGCCATTGCACGAAAAATGATCTGCAATTATGGCATGTACCATGAAATTGCCGCCGGAATCGTCATGCAGAATGAAGTGTCTGAGACGGTTTCACAGAGCATTGAACAAAAGGTCAATGCCATTATTCAGGAACAGCTTAATTTGTCGGTTGCGATTATCAAAGAAAATGCAGATAAGATGGCACAACTGGTGGACACGTTGATGGAAAAGACACACCTGAATAAACAGGAGATACAGGAAGTGCTGAATGATTAGGAGGTATAGGATATGAATTTTCAGTCTTGACAAGAAAAACTAACCATTGGGGAATAGGTATTGCATAAAATCCATCGTACAATGTATGTACGGTGGATTTTTCACGTGGTGAATAATAAAAGAAACTTTCAGTATGCGTTTTATGTTGATGGACAATCCGGCAAAGCAGCTGGGATACAGTTCTATTGAGGAGATGTGCAGGTGGGGGAAGCAGAAGAAAGGAGAAATGCTGGTTATGGCAGAACAAAAATAGTGATGCAAATTATCAAAAGTAATGTGAGGAGGAAAGTGTGATGAAAAAATGGAAAAAGTATGGGGCCTTTATGTTTGCAATGGTGATGTGTCTGAGTTTTGCTGCCTGCGGAAGTTCTGACAGTATAGCGGCATCATCGGAGGAAACGGAAAATGCAGAGGGCGACAGTGAGGAATTGGTGACAGATGCAGCGTCCCTCGATGGCATGTGGAGCATTAATGGCGGCACGAAGTTGTATTTTGACAGTGGGGGCGGATATTATATCTATCGTTCCTATTATGGGGTCGGCGGACGCGGTAAGATGTCGGAGTCCCTGGAAGATGGCAAGCCGATGATGACATTCAATGGTTTCATGTATGATTTTGTCTTGCGTAGTGACGGTGTGCTGATGCCGAATCAGAATGGTGACGGTGATGGACTTAACATTCACCGCAATACTTTCAAACGGGATGATACGGCAAAACTTGCAGAATGGGAGGCAAATAACTGGGACGGCATGTGGCAGAATGCAGTGGGTGAAACCATTGTTATTGACACGGCGAACATGATATATACAGCTTCTTCACCGGATTATTCCATGGACGGAACCCTTGGTGACGAGGGTGAGGGAATGGGGCTTTATCTTTACGACAATGAAGACCGTGCTTATCTCTGTGCAAGTGAAGACGGCAACAGTTTTACTTTGTCCAGTCAGTATCCTGGCCGATACAGCGATGATGGACATTTTGACGGTGTCTTCTACAGAGACGGTGACATTGCGGCTTATACAGACCTTGAAAAAGCAAAATTCTACTATGGCAATGGTTCTGATACATGGCTGTGGTACAATGACGGCGTAAATGAGTACTTTTTGGGGGATGAGTATAAGATTGGCGATGATGGACTTGCCTATTATGAAGCGGATAATAAGGTCTATCCTGGAGGATGGATTCCTGATGAACCCTATGACCCTTCCGTTGATTGGGGTGAAAATGCGCAGGAAGAAACTAGCATTAATTTAGAAAATGATTTCAGCCATTTTGAGGGTATCTGGTATTATGACGGTGACCTTTCAGCGGAAACGTATATCGTTATGGATGCTTCCGGAAACTGGAGTTATTATCAGCGTGCGCCAGGTGCTGAGCCGGCGGAGATGGATTGTGGTACATTGACACAGGATGCAGATGCAGCGGATATTTATTATGCAGAGTCTACGATGTATGATGGTGTGTCACATCAGGTCTTTGCAGGGGACGGAGATGTTTTTCTTTGGGATGAAGAAGGAAATTACTATCTGATGGAATAGGGACGTTGAGAAAATAATAAAGAATAGATGGTGGGGCAGAGAAAGGAGATAAGTGCATGACGTTTGGTATGGCAGCAGTACTGTTGATTCTGATTATTGCGGGAATTATTTTGGCAGTGCGGGGACTGCAGCAGAGAAAAATCCTTTGTATAATTATCATTGTACTGCTGTCTGTGTTTGGGCTGGCCCTGGCAGTTTACATGGGACTGACGATGCTTTTTGTGGATGCGGTGCGGAGCCAGCCGCCTGTGTAACAGTGCAGAACAATAGAAGTTGCAAATACAGGAAGCCTTTCTGGAACTTGTACCAGTGATAAGGCCTTTAACAAAGAAACGGAATAATCCGGGTTATTCTATTGGTCATGATGATATGAATACCCGGGTTATTTTTTATGGGTTTTGAGGAAATATGAACTTGATGACAGATAATAAACAAAGAATCTTTTTTATCCATCGGATGAAAGTCCGAAAAGGATGGAAAGATTCTTTTTTGTTTTTATACGAAATTTGTGAGGAAAATTCCAATCATCAGCAGATATAAATGATAGAACGTCAAAAGTCGTGATTATGTGTTTTAATCTATGAAAGGGGAAGCGATATGTCGAAGTATAGAAAAAATGAAGAAGCAATTATCAGACGAGTGAAGCAGCTGAAAGGGCCGTGCCCGGATTTTTATATTATCGGGCATTCGACTTCGGCGATGGAGCGACTGGGATTAAAAATTGCCGAGGTGATTGATCGGCAGGGAATGCTTCCTTTTAAAGGATTAATGCGGACTTTTACCATCAAAATGCCTTATTATGAGGACTGGCAGGGCGCCGGTGCTTTCATTCAGCATCTCTGCGACAGCTACAGTATTGCCAGAGACTGTTATGATACTTACATTGGCACCATTGTGGTTGAGCTGGCAGAAGAATGGGGAAGAAGCGGCTATAATTCGTCTCTGAGAGTGTTTCTGGAGTATATCGCAGAACATTCAGATATCTGTTTTATACTGCTTGTTCCGGCCGGTCAGAATCAGGAAAAGGATGATGCCTTATTTGCTGAGTTTGTTCGATATGGGGTGTGGATGAGAGTCTATTCTCAGACACCATCTGTTGAACAGTGTGTAAAACATTTTGTGACGATGGCAGAAAAGGAAAGCTGGCGTGTTCAGGCAGAAGCAGAGCAACTGTTGGCAGAAAAGCTAAAAGAGAGAAGTGAATCAGAGACAGAAAATATCATCGTTGTCGGCAGCTTTTCAGGCAGATTTATTTTGAACAGTGCATGCAAAATGGTAGGAACAAAGTCATCAGAGCCAGGGATATCGGTCTGATGCCGGGAATTCAGAAAAGAGAAGTTGCCAGAACCATTGGTTTTGTGTCGGAGCAGTGATGACGAAAACGGGAAAGGATTGGGATAAATTCAGGAAGGAAGTCTGGCGTAAATTCAGGATAGAGAACAGAAGTCGATGCAGGGTAAAAGAACAGGCTAAAGAATAGGGAGAAATACAGATGTTTGAAGATGGTCTTAGATATCAGGATGCCAGAATGGCATCAGAAGATGAAATGAAGCGTGATTTATATGGATTTCATATCAATGATTCACGGCGGATACCCAAGGGCGGTCCGATTCTTTTCAGGGAATCGGACATGGCCTATGTTGATCCGAGTGAGGTGCACAGTCTTATTGTGGGAGATACAGGCTCCATGAAGACACTGCGTTTTGTCCTCCCGTTGATTTATTCCTGTGCAAAGGCAGGAGAATCCATGGTGATTGTAGACCCGAAGGGGGAGCTGGTTAAAAAAACAAAAGGCTTTTTGTCGGAAGCCGGATATGCTATGCCTATCATTGATCTGCGCAGACCTCAGGATTCACCGGATAAGTGGAATCCTATGGGATGTGTGGAAAAATCCTTTGCCCAGGGAAAATCCGGTGAGCAGAAGGCGATTCTGGAATTAAATGACCTGATGGAGACGTTATTTAATTCCAGATCAAAATCAGACAAGGACAGATATTGGAATGAGAGTGCGGGTCAGCTGGCTCTTGGCTTATGTTGCCTCATGCAAAAAATAGGCGAAAATCTGAACATGAAGAACCTCCTGAAATGGCGTTACGAAAGAATGGAAAATGGCGATTTGGATACGATTTATCAGGAATTGCCAAAGACTGGCGAAATTTATCAGAATCTGGCGGGCTATATGGAATTGACGGCCTCCAATACCCGTTCCTGTATTTTATCAACCTTTGACCAGCTGGTGCGTCTTTTCAAGGCCTCACCGGCATTAACAGATATGTTATCCGAGTCTACATTTGAACTGGGTCAGATAGGACTCCGAAAAACGGCTGTTTTTCTTATTGTACCGGATGAGAAGACAACTTTTCATTTCCTGGCCACGTTATTTGTTACCCAGTGCTATCAGGCGTTGCTGGAAACTGCGTCAGACTATCAGGACATATTGCCGCGCCGGGTGAATTTCATACTTGAGGAATTTTGTAATATGCCAATTCTGCCGGATTTGATTTCCATGCTGACAGCTGCAAGAAGCCGAAATATCCGGTTCCACCTGGTTATCCAGTCCTATTAATATGGTTTGAATGCCAGTCAGACGGTATTGGACAACTGCGGCAATCTGATTTATCTCCATTCAAGAGAAATGTCGTTTTTAAAGTATATCTCGGAACTGGCAGGCTGCAATGAATATCATCGGCCGTTACTCTCACCGTCCCGGCTGCTGCATTTGAAGAAAAACGAAACCGTTATTTTTCATGACAGGTGTTATCCCATGGTTGTGCGGGATATTCCGCTGATATTTGAATATCCGGTTAGCTCTGAACAGTTACGATTTTTTAAGGAAAGGCGGTTGAAAAATAGGGAAAATAAGATATAATGAAGAATTTTTTTCGGAAACTCTGAGGAAAATTCCATCTGACTACAGATAATATAAGTAAAGTGAAAATTATTAAAGATACAATATTAATAAAAAATGTCGAATTTAAATAACTTTTTTAATAAAATATATATAAAAAAATGACCTGCTATTAGTATGTATGGTATACTGAAGATAGTATATTTTAGCGCAATAACGCATGAAAAATATGGATGGAGAGGGAAGAAATATGGTTGTGATAGAGTTTTTCAGTGAGACACCCATTGACAATATGATCAGTACATTGACAAGTCATCCGGACAAGGTGATTCTTGTGGGACAGTCCAAAATCATCCGGAAGAATGGCAAAGCCTACGAGAAGTTTCTGGCTTCTGTCGGCAATGATACAACGCAGATTGACTACTGCAGTGTGATTCCGCATGATCTGGGGAATATTGTAACTGCATTGGAGAAAATTGTCATGGATTATCCGGACTGCCATTTCGATTTGACTGGCGGGGATGAACTGGCTATGGCGGCCATTGGCATCGTTTATGAACGACATAAAGACAAGGGTATTAAGCTGCACCAGTATAATATCCGGACCGGTGTTGTCTATGACTGTGATATGGATGGACGTGTTTTTTCATCAGAAATTCCAAGCCTGACTGTGGAACAGAATATAATACTGCACGGCGGCAGTATTGTGACGGATACCCAGCGGGCAGGCTGTACCTATCCGTGGGTTCTGGATGAAGAATTTACCGCAGATGTGTTTGCCATGTGGGAAATTTGCCGAAGAAATTGTGCCTTGTGGAATTATCAGATTACTATGCTGGCAGAAATGATGACATTTAACAGTGTGATAGATGATGATTTGCAGTTATGTGCCAACATGGAAGATGTCCATACCTGTCTCAGGGCCCGGGGCAATACTTTGAATCTGGATGGCATATTTGGGCCGCTGACAGAAGCAGGCATGATTCTGGGATTCGGCAGAGATGATGAGATGCTGCAGTTCAGATTTAAGAATGAGCAGGTGAAGCTGTGCCTGACAAAGGCAGGAACATTGTTGGAGCTTGTGATGCTGCTGACAGCGAAGAATATGAAGAAATCAGACGGCACGCCGTATTTTAACGATGTGAGAACCGGCGTTATGATTGACTGGGACGGTGTTGTTCACAACAATAAAGACGGCCTGGTGGATACTGAAAATGAAATCGATGTTATTTTGATGAAAGGTGTTGTACCGGTGTTTATCTCCTGCAAGAACGGTATAATTCCAGGTGATGAGCTGTACAAACTAAATACAGTGGCGGAACAGTTTGGCAGTGAATATGCCAGGAAAGTGCTGGTGGCGACAGACATGGGAAAGGCTGCCAAAAGTAGAAAATATTTCCTTGAGCGTGCCAGGGATATGGGGATTCAGATTATTGAGGATGTTCATAAGAATGGATTTGGAAAGCTTGAAAATATATTGAAAACCATATAAAAATTTGAGTGAAAATGTGAATAAAGCCAGATAGAAATAATAAAGGGGTTGTGAGGGGTGCAGTTAAAAATCAGGCATACACTTTCAGAGGAGCTGGCGCTGCCGCTGAGCTATCATCATATCATACAGAGTATTATTTATCGTGGTCTTGCAGATGAATCGGGATACAGTCGGCATATGCACAACAGCGGGTATGCGGCCAACAATGTCAATAATGTCGGACGTTGCTATAAGCTGTTTAATTTCAGCCTGCTGCGGGGCAATTACCAAGTCATCAATGGGCAGATTATTTTCAGAGATTATGTAGAATGGGAGATCAGAAGCCCGGATATTTACATGATGCGTCTTCTGGAAAGTTTGTATGAGGCAACAAATGTAAGCCAGGGGAACAGAGATGCCTGGTGGCAGCTGTGGATTGCAATTGGGGCGATTGTCATAGATGTAATTGTCAATATCATTGCGATTGTAGCGGACCATGGGTGGAGTGGGATGCTGCAATGGCTGTATAATATTCTGGGAACGGGAGTGTAAAATGCAGACAAAATTTCTTTTTATAGATGCAGACACCGATGGCCTTTATGGTTCATTTCTGACAGTAGAGCTGGTTGTAACGGATGATGCGGGAAATATGATCGAGAAAGCCTATTATGGCGTCATTAGGAATAGAGAGAAGCTGTGCATTAAGTAGTTAGTGTATGGCTTCTTTTTGAATGGTCCGAGAGACTTAAAAATACTGGTAATATTCTACTCTATGATATTGTTTTTTGCAGGCATAAAATGTCTTTCTACGTTGGAAAATATCGTTTAGTCTGCTAAAATAAAAGATAAGAATAAACGGATGTTGATTGATAGATTTGTATATTGATACGGCCATTGCTGTGTAAGAATCAACAAGAGGGACGGTGCAGGAAAACAATGGATTATGAGAAGATTTTTTTGGACTGGAAGGCGAAAAGGACATCTGCGAATGAGATGCCGGAGAGCTCTGCAGATAGTAAGAATGATACGACAAAGTGTGCGGGAATGTCCGATACGCCTGATCGGAATGGGAGTAAGTTATCAACACTTTGTGAGCTGACGATAGAGGCGGGAGAACTTGAGAAGGCACTTCTGGATAAGGTCTACGGACAGGAGCATGCAGTCAGTACCTTTGTAACAGGGTATTTTCAGGCAAAATTATTGTCGATGACAGACCCATCCAGGCGAAAACCCGCGGCCTCTTTTTTGTTTGTCGGTGCACCGGGTGTCGGCAAAACTTTTCTGGCGGAGACAGTGGCGGAAGCACTGCAATGTCCTTTTGCCCGATTTGATATGAGTGAATATGCGGATAAGGATGCAGTCATTGAATTCTCCGGGGCAGATGGTGTTTATAAAGGAAGCAAGGAAGGCAATGTAACGGGATTCGTGAGAAAGCATCCGAGATGTGTCCTGATTTTTGATGAGATAGAGAAAGCACATATGAATGTTCTGCATTTATTCCTGCAGATACTGGATGCGGGACGGCTGCGTGATAGCTGTACGGACCAGGAGGTTTTCTTTGACCAGACCATGATTATCCTGACCACCAATGCAGGCAGTTCTATTTATGATGATGCACGGAACACCTCTCTGGACAGCGTGCCGAAGCGGACTGTGATGCAGGCTTTGCGTACGGAGTGTGATGCAAAAACCGGCAGTCCGATTTTTCCGGCAGCATTATGTTCAAGGTTCGCATCCGGGAACGTCATTTTGTTTAATCGGATGGAAGTGCGCTATCTGAAGCAGATTTTGGAGTACCGGCTGAAGAAATGTGTCTCCGATTTAGAACAGCAATTTCAGATACAGGTACATTTGGATGACAATATCAGTAAAGCGTTGATTTTTGCTGAGGGTGGTATGGCAGATGCACGAACCATCAGCGGACGTGGGGAGAAGTTTCTGAGTGAGGAAATTTATGAACTGTTTCAGCAGGTTGCCTTCGGGATAGGTCAGGGGCAAATCGACAGACTTCAGAAAATCTATTTCAGTGTTGATTTTAAGGATGCTGCATTGGAAGTCAGAAATTTATTTCAGATGACGGCGGATATGGAGAAGTCTGTGCGGCGATTGACCAGATATCATCAGGTTGTGGATTATAGCAGCAAGGGGCGGTTAGCAGAGGATGGGACATCTGCGGAAGTCGTTTTGACAGATTTTCAACTCCGTTATGCAGTAGAAGGTGTTGATTCCGGGCGTATTCTTGCTGAGACGGAACGGCCGAATGTGACTTTTGATGAGATTATAGGTGCGGAGGATGCCAAAGAGGAGCTGCGTTTTTTCATTGATTATATGAAGCATCCGCAGCAGTACATAGAGAAAGGCTTTCATCCGCCGAAGGGCGTATTGCTTCATGGCGTACCGGGAACCGGTAAGACCATGCTGGCCAAGGCCATGGCGACAGAAGCGGATATGACATTTATGTCTGCGGAGGGCAGTCAGTTTTTGAAAAAATATGTGGGTGAAGGACCGGAGGCCATTCATGCACTTTTCAGGACAGCACGCAAATATGCGCCGACGATTTTGTTTATTGATGAAATTGATGCCATTGGCAAGAATCGACAGAGCGCAGGTGACAGCAACAGCCGGGCGGATATACTGAATGCGCTGTTGACGGAGATGAGTGGATTTAAGACAACAGGGGAAAGCCAGGTTTTTGTGCTGGCAGCGACGAATTTTGATGTGGAGGGCAAAGACAGATTTTCACTGGATTCCGCATTGCTTCGACGTTTTGACAGAAAAATTCTGGTGGACCTGCCAAACAGGGATGAACGTTTGCGGTTCCTGAAGCAGCGCAGGGAGAAGAGCCCGGCGCTGGCCTTTAGTGATGAAGAAGCTGACAGAATTGCAGCCGGAAGTGCCGGAATGACATTGTCACGGATCAAACTGATCCTCGGATATGCCATGCGCTGTGCAGCACAGCAGCATTTTGAGAAAGTCACAGATGACATACTGGATGAGGCCTTTGCTTCTTTTGATGATGGTCAGACAGAGGCACTTTGTTCGGAGGAGGAATTAAAGCGGATTGCCAGACATGAGGCAGGACATGCCTTTATATGCTGGCAGAATCAACACACACCAGCTTATCTGACGGTGATGGGCAATAAGAGTTTTGGCGGTTATATGCTGCAGGAGAATGAGTGCCGAGCATATAATCTCACCAGGAAGCAGGTTTATGAACGGATTCGGGAAGCCCTTGCCGGGAGAGCTACAGAAATTGTCTTTTACGGCAAGGAAAACGGAGCATCATCCGGGGCAGCAGATGATCTGAAAGTAGCAACACAGCTGGCAGAGAAGATGATCGGCCAGTGGGGAATGGATGACACCTTCGGAATGGCCGTGATTCGGGAAAAGGATGCTGTATGCAGTGATGTGGAAAGCAGACTCCGTGAAAGAGTGAATGCCATATTACAGCAAATACTGGGTGAGACAGTGGCAAAGATTAAGAATAACAAAGAAAGTGTTGATTTGCTGGCGGAAGTGTTGATTCAGGAAAACCATATGGACGGCAGGAAAATCAGAGAACTGTTGGAATCAAAGGATAAATATACGGTACGGTAGATACGGATTTAAAGGATAAATGTGTGATGCATGAGACAGGAATTGAATGGATGATTCAGACGGAAGTCAACGGCCATTTTCTGGAACTTAGAGGGATACCGGATGAAAAGCTGGAATGGGAACGGATTCCGGAGGCAATTGCAGGTGCTAATTATTACAATATACAAAACATTCCCGGTCAGTTGACGGTTGAACCGGATTCCGGAAAAATATATTTAAAAATTCAGTATGTCACAGGCACAGATATCAGAGAGACGACAATAACGGATGCACTGGGACGGTATCTGGAAGAAGAAATGGCGAAAATCTGTCAATGGGTGGCATTTCTGAATCAGACCGAAAAGATCATAGGAAGTCAATGGCTGCCGCAGGCGGCCGGAAAGATCCGCTATTCTGTGGAAGATAAATTTTTGATGGCCTGTGAAATGGAAGAAAAGTTGATGGCGGTATTAGATACTTATACTATTCCTTACATGGCAGATTCGGAATGTATGGGGGTCTGCTGTGAATGGCATCGGGAAAGTCAATCCCAGAGGTATCATATTACCATCCGATCTGCAGAGATGATGATGACAATATCAACAGTATTATCAACACCTATTTCGGAAGAACAGATTCCGGATACCCTGGAAACATGTATGGCCTTAAATCAGGAAGCCTGGGGAAGTTTTTATCTGGATGATGGTACGGGATGTGTCGGGTATCATTTGACAGCGGTTTACGGCCGACATGTGGATAAGGACTGGATAGCGGCACAGATTGCCTTAGCGGAGGCTGCTATCGGAGACTGGAAGAAAAAGGAAGATGATTGGCGTGCACAAGCGCTGTAAAAGCAGATTTTATATGGAGAGAAAGGGGAGAAAGCTATGCATGTGAATCAGGTACGTCTGGCAGAAAAAACGGATAGTATCTCATGGGAGGAACAGCCTTCCGAGTGGACAGCAGCAGATACAGGCAGTAATGAGATTGAAAATATGATACATCAGATTCAGGATTTTGGGCGGATCGCTGCAGCTGACGGAGAAAATTCCAAAGCATTGCGTCAGATGCTTATGACGAGACAGGGGTATCTGAAAAAAGGTGCAGCTGTTTTCTTTGACGAACCGGGTCTGTGTGAACTGCAGATGGCTGTTTGTAAGGATGGAACAAGACATAAGATTACGGAGTCGCAGCGCGCGCAAGGAGCGATTTTGCAGGTAATTCGGGCAGCTGAGCGTTTCATTTTAGAACGAACAGAGGGGTATTCAGAGAAAATACTGCATGAATTGCTCATCAATGCTTTTGTACATAGAGATTTCAACAGTACCCAATGCAATGAAGTGTTGATTTTTGCGGATCATATCGAGATATTTAATCCGGGGGCCTTTCCGGAGGGATATGAAGTGGAAGATTTTACGAGCAGAGAACAGAGGCCGGTGCCGCGAAATCCTCTGATTGCCCGCATTCTTTATTATATGGGCTGTACAGATGGCATAGGAAACGGACTTCAGAAAGTATCGGATGTTTCATGGCAGTTGGACAAAGGCGGTGTGACAGTATGGGTGTCCGGCGGCAGGATTAAATCAATACAACCAGCGGATGTTGATTTTAATAAGAATGAAAAAATGATTCTGACCTATCTGGAAACACATGACTGGCTGACGAATGCGGCTGCCAGGGAAATCGTCCATGTGGGGACGACAGCTGCCAGAAGCCTGCTAAATGGGCTGGTGGACAGAGGTTATCTCAGGGCCGAAGGGGAAAACCGGGGAAGAAAATACTATCTGGCAGCAAAAAGACCGAGATGAAGACATTCGGAGGTGAATACATTCGAATGAAAAATAAGAGCGTCTTCAATCAACAGACGCATAGGAGAAAGAGGAAAGAAAAATGGCCGGAGATCGGATGATGCGCTATATTGTGCCTTTTTATTTTGATGGGGCATATGAAGAGGTTTGCAGGAAATTGTCTGAGGCCTCAGATGAATGGGAGCCGGGACAAGTGGCCTGCCGATATGTTTATCGACATATTTACCAGACGGTTAATTATGCAAAGGGTGAAAAAGAGAAACAGGGTGGAGTCTGGAGACAGAACAGACAATCAGCTAAAATTAATTTATGGCTTAAATTGAGAGAGAATGAGGCGAGATATGCGTCCATTTCAGATAGTGGTATTTACTTATTTCGGACCGGGATTGGTTTATTCTGGTATGAGATGGATTTCAAAGATACAGAACTGCCTGTAGATACACTGATTGAATATGAAGATCAACTGCAGACCTTTGGATTAAATAAACGTGAGCATTTTATTTATCGTGTGGCAGGCAAAAAAAGTTTTATTGTTTCGAATCATCCAAATTTAAAAGATGAAAACAGCGGAAAAGAAGAGGAAAAACAGCCGGTACTTCAGATAAGAGAAGAGAAAGCACCAATAACCGGGCAACTAATTGAAGTTTATCATCGTGTGCCGGCGCTTTCAGGTAAAAATGTTTATCTGTGTGCGGATTTTGAGAAGCACACCGAGACGCCTGTATTGGAGAAGAAAGAAAATGAGCGGATTGATTTTTGCCTGACCAGACTGGAACAGAACGAGTCAGAGGTAAAAGCATATATCAGTTTCAGGGAAATAGAGAGTTTTTCAATTCCGCAGTGGATGAATGAAAAATTGCAGATACTGGGATGTGGAATTTCTTTCTATATGATGGGAGGGATTAAGAGTAAAAGGGGCAAAAAAGGGCAGAGTGAAACAAACGGACCGCAGCGTGCGCTGCTGTACAATTATTTTGCCTTTGAACAGGAAGCAGAGGCACAGTCAGATGAAGGACAGCGCAAGCAGATGCTCCTGGACAGAGCGGATTTTCTGACAGCAGGGCATAATAAGAATTTTCTGCGTTCACCGGATGTGTCAGAATATGTTTATCAGCCATTTAAAGATGCCTATTGGTATGTATCCAATAGCGGATGCGGATGTTATGTGTACAAAAATGAGGAGAATCGGCATTATTTAAAGACAAATCTTTCAGATAACGTACGAAGAGATTATTTTATGATTTACATATTGCTGCTGTATCAGCTCTATTCACTCATTCATTTTTCGGAAAAAATCGAGTATGAACTGTCGGCAGATGCGAAGGACTATCTGAAGGCACCGGAAGCTTATAACCTAAAACTGAAAGAAATACAGGCAGAAATCAACACTTTTTTATTAAAGAGCGTACATACTTCTGTCAGTCAGATGCAGACGCAAAACGATTTTTATCAGTTTGCCAAGAAAAATCTGCGTTTGAGGGAAGAAATACAGAGTCTGACAGCCGGTGTTGATTTCCTGGAGGAATTGCTGGAAACCCAGGAGGAACAGCGCAGGCAGGAGAAGGAAAATGCGGAGCTGCTGCAAAGACAACAGGAAGAAGATAAATTATCTGTGGGTGTTGCTGTTCTGTCGCTGCTGGCCATTTTATCTGCCTTTGCGGATGGCATTGGATTTCTCAATGAAATTAAAGAAGCAGGCAGTCTGATGAATTTGTGTCGGGAAAATATCGCATATCCTATCATTCTTGTTATTGTTGTGTTGATTGGCTTTGTGGCGTTGGTTGTATGCAAAGATTCAGCGGTCAGATACTGGCGGAGCAAAAGAAAAGCGCTTGATCGGAATGTCGGCGAATAAAGGAGAAAACAAAAGATGAACAAAGACAGAATTATGGCCTATATCGACAATCAGTCAGAAATCAAAAAATGTGTGGAAACACAGTTCCCGTTTTTTATCGCACATGAATATCATCGCTTTTATGAATTGTTGGAAAAAGGCCAGCTCTTTGGCGCGTTTTTTGAAATGAAGGATGTGCTGGAAGTCCTTCTTAAGTTCCCGATACTTGTTGGTACGGCTTATATCGAAAGCAAAAGGGAGCCGGAGGAAGGAAAGCGCTGTCTTGAGACATTGATTGCCCATCCGTTGAGTCTTGGCCAGTGGGCAGCTTATGGGAATGATCTGCGTAAAATCCTGCAGAAGGATGAGGCGGCAAAACCGCTTTATCAGGTACTGAGAAGTATTTTGCAGTTATATAATCGCACCGGTGTTGTGAACTGGCGTAATACAAGGATCGGTCACGGTGCTGTGGCCGGAGATATTATGCAGTACGCAGAAGATTTCAAAAAGTATTCGACAGCCATCAACAAACATTGCATGGAAACGGAAAGTTTTTATACAGAATTGAACATCATGCTGGGTGGAAAAAAGCTGAAAGGGTATTCGCTCCCTAAATGGGACGAAATAACGGTGTGCAGTTTTGAAGGACAGACGCTGGAGGCATCCTTTAGTCAGTTGATCTTTGATCTGCGTCCATACATATTTGTTCAGGAAGGAGACATATATTTCTTTGATAGTATGAATTCCTGGCGTCTTGTGATAGATGCCCTGGATTATGTGAAGGGAAGAAAAATTGTCGTGCAGTCAGAGTTCTTCTTAAAAAAATATCGCGAATTAACAGGAGAAGGGAAATATTTGCCGGAAACTTCGGTTTCAGATGTTGTTTTTTCATCAGATAATCAATATCTGAACGAGTTGAATCTTGCGGAGAATTTCACATCGATGGATAATCTGGATGGGTGGCTGGCGCATTGTCTGAATGATTATGACCGCGGCGTCTTTATGTTGAAGATGGAACGAGGCATGGGGAAAACCGCTTTTGTCAGCAGCATTGATCAGTTGATTCATGGTGATGACAGCCGGGACGAATGGATGGATGTGGTGGTACGCTGTTATTATTGTAACCGTCTGGAATTTCGCAGTACCAATGATTTTGTCGCAGTCTGCAATACGGCCTTATTTTCTAAAAACAGAGATGCACAAAAGAATATTGAAGGCAGTGAGAAGGAGTTGCGTACATTGTCGTTGACGGGTAAAAATCCGGCACAGCAAATGTCAGATTATCTGGGATTTTATCAGGAAATTTATGATAAAATGCAGTTTAAGGAAAAACTTCTGCTGGTGATTGATGGTCTGGATGAGATCACTGCCGACCGGATTTTGGAAACGGGACATACAATCTTTGACTATATTCCGGCACCGCAGCAGCTGGCAGAGAATGTCTATATATTATTGACCTGCAGAACCGGTGAGGAGGAACCGTTGAGTCAGTTTGTCAGTCAAAGGATAGAACATTTAAGTTTGACAGAAAGCTATACTGTGGACAGAAAAAGCACAGAGCACGAGGAGAATCTTCAAAGATATCTGAAAAAAATACTGCCTTCCACAGCGTATGATCAAGTAGAGGCGATTATCAACCGGACAGGCAGAAATTATGTCGGCTTGAAGCTGTTTGTCAGTCTGATGGGAATGGAGATCAGTATTAAAGATTTGTTGGAAATGGACAATGAATATAGACTCAGTTTATTTCTTCAGAAGCTTCAGGTGATTTATGGTGAAAAAGTGTTTAAAAAGACAATACAGTTTCTGACATTGATTGTTAATGCGTATACACCGCTTTCCCTGAGTCAGATTACTTTTCTGATGGGATACAGAGAAATGCCAATGGAAATGTTGACGATTATGTATGAACTGGGGTGTCTGCTCGATTTGAAACGCACAGAAACCGGCACAAAAATCCGTTTGGCCAATGAGACATTCAGACAGCATTTGCGGGAAAACTATGCGGATGTGATGCAGGCACAATTGTCGGACTGGATTCAAATGATACTTGTACAGGGCAGTAAGGAACTGGATAATGGTGCTTCAGCAGATTTATATAAGAATGAAGGGGCCATTTACCTGTATGGCAATATTATGAAGTATGTGGAAGAATGGGCTGCAGAAGCACAAAAAGCGGTTATTTATACGAATGCTTTTGCCGGTGCCATTTATCAGTTTGAAGGAAAAGTAGACGGCAGGAATCATGGTTATCAGGGGGTCCTTCTGGATATCGGCATGACCTCCGGTGCGATTCAAATCTATGGGCGTCTGGAAGCAGACAAGCAGAAAGTGGATTGGTTGAATTATGCGTATTGCTATAATAACAGAGCTTATCATAAGGGAATTACTTTATCCGATGCAGAGGGTGGAGAAAGGGATTTGGCTCGGGCTTATGAGATTGTATCCGGCATGCCGGAGAAGAATGCAAAAGTTTTGTCGGCCATGGGTACTTTTTCCAATAATATGGCAGCTTTGATGAGCAAATGGCACTACCCATTAGCGGAGGCTTCTGTGTGGAGCCATCGGTCTATAGAGGCAAGAAGACAGTTGATGTATCTGGATTTTGCGGAAAATGCGGAAAATTATATGCAGTCGTTGTTGAATTATGCAGGACTTTTATGTAAATATGGAGCAATGGACGAATTAGCGTCTCTGTATCAGGAAATCAACACCATTTGTGATGAAATCAACGCACAATATCCGGATGCATATGGAATGTTGCGGCCAAAGGGCAATCGTGTGAATTTTGGTTATGTATTTCAAAGGGCAAGTATGCGGACGAAATATGCACAAAGCCTTGCTGAGAAAGGGAAGACAATGGCAGGTGATAGCGATTGTTATGAAAAGGCAGCAGGACTTTATGAGGAGAGTCTGACAGAGTTGAGAGAACTTCTGGCATTTACAGGCGGCGAACAAATGGCAGTCCATGAAGCGCTGTATAAAGCCTGTTTTTATCTTGGCAGAATATATGTCCTTCTGGAGCAGCAGGAAAAGGCCGATGCCTGCTGGAATGAGTCTTTTATGCATATTCACAAACTGAAAAGCCGCGGTAAGTTATACCAAAATGGTGTTTTAGAGGAAATCAAAGGGATGTTTCCTGAAGCGGTGCAATGATAAGGTCGTTTTGACAACAGGAGAACAGGAGGGATGAAGAAATGAGCAGCAATAAAATGGATGAACAGGAAGAAAGATGGGGAAAGCGCAATAAGGAAAAAGATGAGATTCAGCAACTGTATGAATGCAATGAGAAGCACTTTGATCAGGGCAGTGAAGCGTACGGTCAATTGATAGCAGCGGTGGAAAACTATTCATCAAAGGCTATCTGGGCGGTTTTGAATAACTCACCATACAATACCAGAGAGGACTACGAAGATGTAATTATGCGGGGACGTGAGAGTTTTCTGCAGGAAAACAACAATGTTTTCTTTAATTATAAAAACAAGGAAGATGTCCGGAAGACAGTGATGTTTTCGGATTATGCCCGGGGAATGTATCAGAAAAAAGCATTTGATCATATTAAGAAACGCAAAAGAAACAGTGAAGTAGATCCTGTGCCTGAGGATATTTATATCGAAAACGGATATAACAATCAGATACCAAGTGCCGGAGAAGTGCTGATTGATTATTATGCAAAGGCAGTGATGAATTCAGACGCCAATCCGTTTCATATTATTTTCCTGTGCTACTCGAAAATGCTGCCGGTTGTGCTGGGAGAAACTCGATGCAATTCTGCGGATGGATGGGCCTGGGAGCATATGCAGGGAAAGACGATGTTCCGGCTATCGGATCTTTTTGTCAGAATGTTTAATTCGGCTGTTCGGCTGATTCGTGTGACTTTCGGAAAGCCGTATTGCGATAAACTGGAAAAGCCTTTTAAGGATGATAAAACCGGCCAGTTATATGAAAAACTGGGTGAGGTGATACTGACCAGTCTGTATGAGCAGAGCAACACCAAAAACTGGGTGGCCAGATTAAATAAGAAAATCATGGTAAAAGTTGTTTCTGAGATTATGAATGCAGCAGATTCGGATGAAGATGCGAAGCGTGCAGCGACCGAGGCAATCGCCTATACAATTGGGAGATAAGGAGGCATATCATGTTAGATCAGCAGGTATTGGAAGAGATATATACAATTGCGGAAAAGGTTGGAGCCCATCAGGTACTGACAGAACGGGAACAGGCGATGTATGATGACATTTTGGAAGATGCCGGATATTATCAGGTGTTCTGTCTTTATACAGCCATGATTGATTTTCCGACTTTTTACGAACAGTCTGTTTCCGAAGAGAAACAGAAGGTGAAAGAGTGGCAGAGTGAAAAAATCCGGGAGATAGAAAAGCATAAAAATTAAATAAGTCGTATCATACAGAAAAAAATCGACAGTTGTCAAAAACTGTCGATTTTTTTGTTCAAAAAACTGTCAATTGATTGGCGGAAAAAGTAGGGGAGATTATAATTAATCTAACATTTATTTGAAAATAATGGCGAAAATGAACGATATTGGGACGAAGTCGTGAGGAAAAAAGATGTATAGTGATGATATAGATTGAAAAAGGCTTAAATTTATAAAAAATAAAAACGAGGAGTCATGTTATGAAAAAATCAGGGAACAAAAATATTCTTTATGCAGTGTGGGGCATCTTGTGTGCGGCGACAGCTTTTTTGGGTGGATTCAGTCATAGTATGCTGATCAACTATGCCTTTCTGGCAGTTATGGGCCTGCTCATTTTGATTGTGGACAGGCACGGACTCAGCAAAATCTGCCGCATAACGAAGGATTTGAAGGGGATTACAGAGACTTTTTCAGAGGCAGAAGCGCAAGGAACGCAGGGAAATGAAGCCTATCTTTCTTTGATGGAGAGCATGCACTTTACATACCCGGAAACAGAAGGAGACTGGATGCGGCTTCAGGAGAGCTGGAAGAGTTCAGACGGGATGGATTGCGATGTGGAGGACTATATTTTTGAGAGTGAACTTCTGGAATCCTGTAATTACAATGTGTGTACACAGGTTGCCGGTATTTTAACTGCATTAGGTGTTCTGGGAACTTTTCTGGGACTGGTATTAGGCCTTCGCAGTTTTGATTTTTCCAATGCAGATCAGATGACGTCTTCTGTTGAAGCACTGGTAGGCGGTCTGAATGTGGCTTTCTATACATCCATATATGGTGTTACCTTATCTATTCTTTACAACATCATTTTCAGAAGAATCACAACAGGTCTGACACAGGAGCTGAATCATTTTTATGATGCTCTCAATAGTGCCTTAGAACCGGTTTCACAGAAAGCGATGGCCGAACGTATGGACAGCCGTCAGGCAGAGAACAATGCATTGATGCAGGACATTAAAGCGCTTTTGGATGAACGCCTCGGGGAGCGCCTGGGACATCAGATGGCAGAGACATTGACACCGGTATTTGACAGGATTGTACAGGCATTGGACTCTATGATGCTGGATTTCCATAAGGAACAGGCGAATTCCCTGGAGAAGATTGTAGATGCCTTTGTTGACAGGATGGGTGGCGCCCTGAACAGTCATGTGAAGGCACTGGGTGAAAGTGTCGATGAGTTAAGCCAGGCGCAGAAGACAATGAGTGTTGAGCTGCAGCGGCTGATTAAGCAGATTGTCAAGACAAGTAAGGATACTTCTCAGATCAATGAACATGCCGGCATTATTCTGGAACAGTTGAGCGGTTATATTCCGCTTCTGACGCAAACTTCCCAGGATTCTGCAAAAGTGATTGAAAATATGACCCAGTGGTCGGAAGATGTTCAGAAAATGACGGATACCCAGCAGAAGGTGATGAAGGAAATGGCCGTTGAACAGAATGAACTTCTAAAAACCATGGCGGAACATGAAGCACATCTGGATCAGACATGTGAACAGATCAATCTTAATCAGCAGCAGTTGAGTGACAGCCTGACTGAATTTACAAAGGCAGCTCAAATCATCGCTGAGCGCGAAGAGGATCCGCTTCAGCTTGATGGTATCAAGGATATGCTGTCCGGTTATATGACCACTATGCAGAAACTTCAGCAGGAAAGTGCACAGAATATTGAAAATATCCAGAGTGCAGGCATCAAAGAGATGCTGACCTATGTATCTGCACAGACTGAGGCGAATGCCAAAGAAGGCCAGGCTGTTCAGCAGAAAATGACAGAAGAACTTCAGAAGCTGGCGAAGACCCAGGAAGATATTGTGTTCCTGAATGCGAAGATTGCCAATACACTGTCTTCTCTGACAGGTACCGGCAAAATCCAACTGCCGTCAAAAGGGCTGCAGCAGGATGAGGAAAAATGGAGCAAAGTATTGAACGAGAAGATGGATGCCTGGATCAGAGAGCAGAAAGCTTTCCAGGAAAGACTGCTTCAGCTGGAAGAAGAGAGAAGTCAGCCATTTTGGTCCAGATGGGGAAGAAAGTAGTCAGAGAATCCTGTAAAATGTAAGTGAGATCGTGCACCTGGATATAAGAGGAGAGAGTAAAAGACAACTATGCGGAGAAGAGATCATGTAAAAAAGGAAGAGAATGTCAGTTACTGGCAGAGTTATTCAGATATGATGGCAGCACTTCTGTTGATTTTTGTACTGGTCATCGCAGTGGCCATCGTGGCATTGAATGATTACAAGGAAAAACTGGCAGAACAGAATGAAGAACTGCTGGCCAGACAGGACCTTCTTGAAAAGCAGGCAGATGAGTATTTGAAATTAAAGGAGGAACTGGAGGAGAAACAGGCAGAAATCGACAAGATTATCGGTGTTAAGCAGGAGATTATAGAGGCTCTAAACAGTGAGTTTTCAAAAGAGGAGATTGCCATCAATATCGATCAGCAGACAGGAGCCATTGTTTTTGACGCCAGTATTTTATATGACCGAAGTAAATCCGAATTAAAGGGTGAAGGCATTCAATTTCTGGATCGTTTCCTGCCGATTTATATAGGTGTTTTGTTCAGCAGTGAATTTAAAGATGATATCGCCGAGATTATTATTGAAGGCCATACAGACACGGATTCCGGCTATATGTATAATCTGGGGCTCAGTCAGGACAGGGCATTATCTGTTGTGGAGTATTGTCTTTCTGACAGCAGCCTGAGCAAAGAGCAGAAAGAACAACTGCGTTCAGTCATTACAGCCAATGGACGCTCTTTCAGTAATCCGGTTTATGATGCGGACGGCAAAGTGGATCTGACGAAATCCAGACGTGTGGAGGTCAAATTCAGACTCAAAGATGAAGAAATGATTCAGGAACTGCAGGGTATCCTGGAAAGGGGAGATATACAATGAGTGCTAAACGGAAGATGAGTGAATGGGTGAAAAATTATAAAGAGCTGCTCTTATTTCTGCTGTTCAGTTTGTTCTGTGCTTTTGAGGCAGCCGGAAAGGGGGCCCTCAACGAGTTTGGCAATATTGAATTCTGGCTGATGTTGTCTGCCATTGTTCTGCTTGTGGCTGCAGAGCAGCTGGGGGCTAATAAGAGATTTCTGATGGCCGTATTTATGTTGGCAACGGTGGGTAATCTGATCCATGCCTGTCAGGAAGTCTATTATTATCATGCAGATGAACTCAGGGAAGCCGGGCAGGCGATAAAGATGGATTATAAGTCTGTAAATACGGATTATATTCTTGGCTTTCTGGCAATTTTGGCCGTCCTAGTGATTTATCCGCGTTTTCATAAGATACTCAGCAATGATTTTGCCATTTTTGGTATGGCTGTACTTACATTTGCTATTTATGGATTACTGTTGGTGGCCGGTCAGTCTGTTGGCGGTGTCAGAGCATGGTTTCATGGCATTCAGCTTACAGAATTTGTCAAAATTCTTTTTGTCTTTGTCATTGCAGGCCTGTTGAGCAAACAGCAGATGAGCAGTAGACAAAGCTTCATACGCGCAAGTCTGGCTGTTTTGTATATGTGCGGAAATATTGTGTGCCTGGGGATTATTTCCGAGTTCGGTACGCTGATTGTGATGGGCATTGTTTTTCTGATTTTCCTGTTTATTTTTCCAAATAAGTTATGGTGGCTCGGCGGTGTCCTGCTGGCAGGGGCAACGGCTATAATTGTTCTTTTATCTGTTGGTTCCGGCATTTACCAGGAAGCTTTGGCGAAAGCACCGGCAGCATCATTTACCAAAATGTTTGCTGGTGAGCTGAAAGAAGTGACAGATGATGAGGGCAATCGTGTCTCCGGTGTTGAAATGACACGTCAGTTGGCAGAAAAAGTTCTGGAAGATATGAATAATGCTGAGAAAGCGGCGTTTGAAGAAGCCAGTGGGCAACTGACAGGTGATAAGGTGCCGGAGGATGTATTGACAGTACTGGTAGGAAATTCGAATTTCCGAAGTGCCTATTTACAGACTTTTTGCCACGATGATTTCTGGGGCAATACAGCTGAAGAATTATATGATGAGACAGGTCATGGCCTTGTCCATAAGGTGAAAGGGGCTGTTCTGAGTTTATACAATAAATGTGTGCAGCGTTTTGTTCTTCCGATGCTTCCGAAGGATCTGCAGGAGAAATTCCTGGGTGTCAGAGATATGAATAAGACAGATGCTGTTTATCAGACCAATCAGGCGTCCAGAGCTATGCAAATTGGCGGTCTGACCGGTTCGGGCAGCCATGAATTTATGTACATCGCCGTTATGGAATCTGATATGATTTTCGCGTCGATGGTCAGCTTCTTTGGATTTGCTATGGGATTTTTTGTGATTCTGTTGAATATGGTTTTGCTTCGTGAGGGAACCCGCATTCAGAGAAGTCTTGAGACGACATCTTTTCATCATGGGGTGGCCATGGGCCTGACGCTGATGTTATTTGTGCAGGCGATGTTTATTATCGGCGGCAATCTGGGGGTTTTTCCATTAACAGGTATTACTTTGCCATTTATTGCGACCGGTACGACTTCTATGCTGGTTTGTTTTGCTATGGTCGGGCTTTTGATGACTGTTTCTTTTATCAATGTGACGGAGCAGAACAGACAGGCGGATAATAAATTTAAAACAATATGCTTTATGATCTGCGGTATGTTGAAAAAGACAGTTCGCAACACCGGCAAGGGATTGGGCAAAGGCGCCGGAAAAATGTATAAAATTGTAAAAGCTGATCTGGATAAAGCTGATTTTGATGACAGTATTGAAGAAGAGGATGATACTGTGGAAGCGGATGATGATACATGGGAAGCAGATGATGATATCGAAGAAGACGATGATATTGAAGAGGACGATGATATCGAAGAAGACGATGATATTGAAGAGGACGATGAAATCGAAGCTGACGATGAGATTGAAGAAGATGATGATACCGTGAAAGTTGATGATAATAGTGAGACAGCAGATACAAGCATGAGCGAAGCAATTATGAAAAAAACGGCTAAAAAAGATGAAAGAGTTCGGATGCGTCGTGGCAGAGACAGCGGAAAAAATACGATTTTTGACAATTGGGATGACGAAGGAGAGGATGAAGATGGTTTATAAATTCAGAGTGGAGATGACCTATGATAAGAAATTAAACTATATTCGTCATTTGAATGATCTGGATAAGATATGGAAAATAAAAATTTTCAATGACGGGGAAGAGACGGTACGCGGGCTTCAGATTAAACTGTCTTTTGTCCCGGACTTTGCGGAATCATGGATCGGTCATATCGATGAGATCAAGGCAGGTGAACGTGCAGATATCAATGAACCGAATCTGGTAATTAATCCTGAAAAACTGCTGAGCTACAATGAGAAACTGGAAGGCAATATTATTGTGGAACTGATGCCGGCGGATGGTCAAAGTGAGGCCGTTTACAAAGAGGCGTTTCCCTTAACAGTGCTGCCCTATGACCAGTGGTTGTCCAATGATCATCCGGAACTGCTTGCAACTTTTGTGACACCAAATGACCGAAGAGTATTGGAAATTCTTGCAAAGGCAGGCAAGCGCCTGGGCGTTCAGGAGGGGATTGCATTCAGCGGATATGGCAGTAAACAGGAAGTGCTGCGTCAGATGCAGGTCATTTTTGAAGTCATTCAGGAAGAACAGATCAGTTACTGTTATCCGCCGGCTAACTGGGATCGTGGCCAGCGTGTACGTATGCCGGGATTTACATTGGCGAATAAGCTGGGATGCTGCATTGATATGGCTGTTTTGTATGCGTCCTGTCTGGAAGCAGCCAGTCTGAATCCCCTGGTGATGATCCTGCATGGACATGCGGTTGCGGGATGCTGGCTGAAAGATGCTTCCTTTGAAAAGACTGTTATTGATGACCGGGCCAGTGTAGAAAGCCGTTCTTACAATAAACTGGGAGAACTGGCCATGGTGGAATGTACACTGATGGACAACTATGCCGGCAATACATCCTTTACATCGGCGATGAATTGTACAGATAAACACTTTGCCAAATTTGAATATGTGGTGGATATTAAGCGGGCCCGACAGGGCGGTATCCGGCCGATGCCGCTGAAAGAGATTCATGATGATATGTCTGAGGAAAATGGTGGAAAACTGCCGGGGCAGGGAACAGAAGCGGTGGATAGTGATGCTTTTTATGAAGAGGATGATCTGGATATTCTTCCTGAAGAAGATCATACAATGACGAAGATGGATTATTGGGAACGCAAGATTCTGGATATGACACTTCGAAACACTTTGCTGAGTACTTCCTTTAAAGGTAAACAACTGACGGTGATGGGAACGATGCCTCAGATGGCTGCTTTGACAGCAGGCCTTCAGGAGGGCAGATGCTTCCGAATCCTTGAAGCACCGGATGAACTGGCATTGAAAAGAAAGCAGGTGACAGAACCGGATGAACAAAACCGGTTGAGTCAGCAGTTTCAATCTCTGACAGAAGGGGAACTGCACAGCGGCCGTATTCGTGTATTTTTGAATCGGGACACCTATGCTTCCTATGTGAAATATTTATATCGTCAGGCCCATACCTTTATGGAAGAAAGCGGCGCAAATGTTCTGTATCTGGCGGTAGGTTTTCTGAAATGGCGTCAGAAAGATGAAACGGCGGACCGTTATGCACCACTGGTATTGATTCCGGTGTCCCTTGAGCGTGGGCGTGCGGATACGGATTATACATTGACTATCCGGGATGATGAGTGGCAGATGAATATTACCCTGTTTGAGATGTTCAAACAGAAATATGGCATCGATTTGACGCATCTGGATACGGTGCCGATGGACGATGAAGGAAAAACAGCGTATAAGGCTCTGTTTAAGACAGTGCGGGAAGCAATAAAACTGAAAAAGGGCTGGGATGTGGAAGAGAGAGCCATGATCGGCATCTTTTCCTTTGGACAGTATATGCTGTGGAAGGATTTGCATGACCATGGTGATCAATTTGCAGCGCAGCCATTGGTGGGCAGTTTGATGAATGGTCATCTGCTGTGGAAACCGGAGCATGTTTTTATGAATCGGGCACAGCTTGACCGGGAAATTCGACCGGACGAGCTGGTGACACCGGTCAGCGCAGATGGCTCTCAGTTGACTGCTATTGAAGCAGCCTCCCGGGGAGAAAGCTTTGTGATGCATGGACCGCCCGGAACCGGCAAATCCCAGACGATTACCAATATGATTGCCAATGCCCTTTATCAGGGGAAAACGGTATTGTTTCTTGCCAAGAAAATGCCGGCGTTGGAAGTTGTTCAGAGTCGGCTCCAGGACATCGGACTTGGACCGTTTTGTCTGGAACTGCATGCCAAAAAAGCCAGCAAATCTCATGTGCTGAATCAGTTTGCAAAGACACTGAAACTGGCGGATGAGAAAAATGTGCCGTTGTATGCACGAACTGCAGATCAGTTGATGGAGAAACGCAAAATGATCCGGACATTGATTGAGAGACTGCATATCCCTGCAAAGTGTGGCAAATCGCTGTATGAGTTAATGAGAATCCTTGAAAAATATCAGGATGCACCGGACAGCGTTCATTTTGATATTCCGACGGCAATGCTTGCATCGGAGGAAGACCTGGCGGACTGGGAACGACAATTGGAAATTCTGAAACATACCGTGGCTTCTCTTGGTACAATTCCGTCTCAGCATCCGCTGCAGCAGATTCGTACAAAAGAATTTAAACGGCATGAGAAACAGCAGCTGCGTCAGGAAATGCAGCAGTGGTTCAGTTGTATGGCGCATCTTCGCGAAGATGTGGCCGGCATGAAGCAGAAGGTTGGGATTGCTGACTGTGACACCGTGAACTTCAAAGTGTATATTTCACTGGCAGATATTTTGTCTCATGCAGTGATCTATCCGGAATATATGGCAGAACTTCTGGATAAAGATCATTCTTTTGAAGATATTGAGCAGGCATATGAGAAGACTGCGGCTATACAGGAAGTTTTGAGAACCGTTGACAGTCTTTACGACAGGGAAATTTTCTCTGAGGACTTGGCGTATGAGAAGAAAAAACTGCAGATAGCCGGAAATGGCGATGGCAGATTGGCGCGTATGCAGCGCTCAGGTGTTTTGAGAATGTTGAGGAAATATGCGAAAGACCCGGAACAGGTTACAGCGGAGAATTTGCCTGAACAGTTGGAACAGCTTATGGCATTGCAGGAACAGTATCATGATGTGGGTAAATTATCTGCACTTGAAAAGGAAGTGTTGAAAAACGGAAGTAAAATTGACTGGACATTGTGGCAGAAAGCCGACAGAAGAATGAAGCAGGTGATGGACCGGTTGGATACACTGGCCATTGATGAAGAAAGTTACGGTATTTTGCAGAACTATATTGAAGAGGAAGCATTGGCTCCGGATGAGACATTTCGTTCAGACCGTTTGTTTTATAAAAAAATTGCCAATCAGTATCTGGGTTTAAAACAGTGTACAGAAAATATTATGCAGATGGCAGACTATGATCATGACGGTCGGAAAGACAATATTTCAGAAATTATGCTCAGTGATGCATGGGAAGGAATGCTTAAAAACTGGCAGGCCAATTACCAGGATTTGGATGCATGGTGCAGCTATCGAAAAGAAAGCCGGCAGGCGCAGGCCATGGGCCTGTCTGCGGTTGTGGCAGCCATTGAAAAGGGGCTGCAGGCAGAAGAGATGATTCCTGCTTTTTATAAGGGGTGGGCAGGCACTTACGTGAAACGGACGATTGAAAAAGAGCCGCAGCTTCAGTATTTCAACGGTCTGGCTTATGAACAGATCATCGAGAAGTACCGTAAGCTCAGCGAAGATTTTGAGGAAATGAGCCGTCTGGAAATCCGTGCAAGATTACTGGAGCGGCTGCCGGACCGCATGGATGGCAGCGATTCCAAGGACCTGAGTATTCTTAAGAAAGCCATTATGGGCGCCGGTTCAAAAATGACGATTCGACAGCTCTTCTCCAAAATGCCTGAGGCTGTACAACTGCTGGCACCGTGTATGCTTATGAGTCCGGCTTCTGTGGCTCAGTTTATTGCTCCGGATTTTCCGAAATTTGATCTGGTGATCATGGATGAAGCTTCCCAGCTTCCGACCTGTGAAGCGGTGGGCGCCATTGCAAGAGGAAAAAGTGTGGTTATTGCCGGGGATGAACAGCAGATGCCGCCGACCAATTTCTTCAAAAAGAAAAGTGCCGGAGAGGATATTGAAATGGATGATCTGGAGAGCATTCTTGACGATGCATTGGCGCTGAATATGCCGCAGTGTTATCTGAGCTGGCATTACCGCTCAGCCCATGAGAGCCTGATCACGTTTTCCAATACCCATTATTATGACAGTGAACTCAGAACATTTCCGTCGGTGGATGCATCTGTTTCAGCTGTTCAGTTTATCAATGTAGGCGGTATTTATGATCGTGCCGGGACAAGAACCAATGAAGCAGAGGCAAAAGCTGTTGTGGATGAACTTGAGCGGCGTATCATGGCCGGAAAAGCTCAGTCCATCGGTGTGATGACCTTGAATATTCAGCAGAGAGGATTGATCAATGATCGGCTGCAGGAAAGAATGGACCAGAATCCGGCCTTCCATGAAGCAGTTTCCGGGATGAATCCGCCATTGTTCATCAAAAATCTTGAGAACATTCAGGGTGATGAGCGGGATGTGATTATTTTTTCCCTTGGTTACGGACCGGATGAAGAGGGGCATATGAGCATGAATTTCGGACCGGTGAACCAGGAAGGCGGACACAGACGTCTGAATGTGGCAGTGACAAGAGCCAGACAGGAACTGTTGGTTTATACATCCTTTGAACCATCTGCCATGCGGACAACAGAGCACAGTGCCAGAGGGCTCAGAGATTTGAAAGCTTTTCTTGAGTATGCCAAGCAGGGTGCGGCAGTTTTGGACTGTCAACCTGGTCCGGCATCGAAGGAAAAAGAAACAATTAATCGACAAATTGCAGAAAAATTGAGGGAAAAAGGCTGGAAAGCAGATATAAATATTGGAACAGGAAAATTCCGGATTGATGTGGCGGTGCATCATCCGGAGAAAACAGACGAGTATTGTCTGGGAATTATGTTTGATGATGATGCCTCTGCACTTCAGGATACTGTCCGGGACAGAAATCTTCTGCAGAAGAATGTTCTGCAGAGAATGGGATGGAACATCCTGAATTTGTGGCTGCTGGATTGGTATGAGGACAGCGAGACGCAGATTCAGCGTATTGAAGATACGCTGAAGAATATGACAGGATAATGACAGGAGGAAAAGATGGAACAGTGGGTTTTTGTGCTCCCCGGGGCAGACGATCAGTCAGAATGTACTTTTTTTGCGAACCCCTCCATTGCCGGTTATCATGTAGACGACGGCACAGATATTCAGCTCACAGTAACTTTCAGAGATGAGAAAGGGGACCATGTATATGATGTCGTGCTGACAAAAACAGCTCGGAAAAACTGGTATGCCAGTGAGACGTATGACATTGCAGCAAGAGCATGGAAGAAAGACTACAAAGTCCAGGCGGAGATAACTCAAAAAGATGGAACAGCGGAAACTGAAGAACTGTCAAGTGAGGAAGTAACAGCTGCATGGCCGACATTCAAAGAAAAAACAGTGAAACTTGAAAAAGACAGCGATGGGCAACTGCAGAAAGAGATTTCGATGAATCAGTGGATTCAGGAGGAAATGACCAGTCCACTGTTTGAGTATAAAGTTGAAGACCAAGCGGGATGTGAGATTATTCTGGATACACAGAAACAGTGCGTGAGCATAAACAATGCTGAATCAAAGGGAGAATTTACCCTTGCGATTGTAGATCCGACGGGAAATGAGGAGGTTACAGAAATGAGTATCATAGCGGCAGCAGGAACGGAGAAAGGACTGGGCATCGGAATTGTCGCATTGGCAGTGATTGTTGTTGCGGTGATTGCTGTGCTGCTTCTTAAAAAGAAGACAGGTTCAGTCGGAGCAACAGCCAAAACAACAAAAATTTTGGCGGCGCGTGAAGAAGTGGACAAATATTGCAAGCGTCTGGAACTTCTGACAAGAAAAACAGAGAATACCATGCATGAGATACGAATGGCCGCACAGGCAGCAGAAGAACGCATCCGCCAGGATGGAGAAGCCAGTGCCTATGATGTCGATGATATCCGGACAATGACAGAGGAAGCTGAGAACCTGTTTAAGGAGCCGTGCTGTGAAAATATTCATACGATGCGGGTGATCATGGGTGCAGTCAGTCAGAATCTGTTGAAAATGCAGGGAAACGCCAGTATTAAAGTGGATAGCGGCAGTCACAGTGGCATGGAGAACCCAAAGAATTATCTGGATCCTGTCAAAAGACAGGATATCTTGTCAAAAATTGAAGTGGATGCCGTCAGTGTTGAAAATCTTTGCGATGAAATGAGTACAATTCTGAATACATTGAAGGAAATTGCTTATCGGGAAGAAGTGCCTTTTGAAAAAGATATCAGTATCACAGTGACAGACGGACATGGAGAATATGAGACGCGAAGAGCCTGCAAAGAAGCCTATGGTGCAATGGCCTCCGGTGTTTTTTCACTGGATACGCTGAAATTCCTGTCAAAAAATGAGGTCTGGATGACGCTGCCGGAAATTATCGGGCAGAAAACGGATATTCGTATTTTTGCTATTGATGACAATCGGATGCGGGCAATCGCAGAAAAGCCGATATTAATCTGGCAGGGGAAAAATCAGCGCATTTTGGAATTTACATATGATGAAGACGTGGTTTTCAGACTGCGGGATCATGCTTATGCAGAAATCAAACTGCATTTTGAAAGATAGAGACAGAGGAGGAGATGGACATGTCGTGCTGTTGCCCGTATTGTATGAGTGAACTGGATATAAACAGAATAAAATATTATGTAAAGGTTGAAAATGAGCCCAGTCAGCCGAAACTGAAAGCATTTTTGGCAGTGAATAGAGAAGACCGCCATTTTTACAATTTCTGGTCACGGTATAATAGGAAACTTTCTCCGGAAACACTGGAGAAGCGGATTGTGAAATCTCTGGAGGAAATGGAGAATGAGCGGGCCAGACTGGCAGCGGATGCAGAGCAGTATGAGCGGAGAATGGCAGCAAAGAACCATTCCGGAGAGAATGATGAGGAAATTCGTCCGGGCCAGGGGATTGATAATACGCTGAGTGATGTACCATCTGATCATTTTGTTGTATGTGAGATTATCAAAGAAATGAAGAATCGCAAACCGACACAGTTTACAATCAGGGAAGATGGTCAGCGCATTGCCATTACCTATCCGGTGTGCCCGAGCTGCTATAACCGTATTCCTGAAGAAATATTTGAACTGCCGTTGATTAAAATTGCACTGGCAGCCAGTAAGTCCGGCGGAAAAACCTGTATGGCTTTATCCTGGTTCAGAACATTGAATGATGCCAGGGGCAAAGGTTTGAACAGTCATGTGAGTCAGATGGATTTTATTTCCATGCTGCAGGATCATCTGGGCATGGAGGATGATTTCGGGAAAATGCTCCAGAAATTTAATCGGGAAAATATCTGTCCGGGCGGTACGCATAAACAGTTTATTCCACCGATTTTCCTGAAAATGAACTGGCACGGCAAACAGGAGCGGCAGGCACTGGTTGGTATTTATGATGCGGCAGGAGAAGTTATCACAGAATCTCAGCGGGATGCAGAGCTTGTTTATTACATGAAGTATATGGATGGTGTCATTTATATGATAGAACCGGATAGAACCGGGTTGAAAAAAGGACTCACGAATCAGTATTTGTGCATACGCAATGAGGATATTGATGCCTATTATGAAAGAGCAAGAATGCTTTCCGTGGAGGAACAGAGCAGTGTGCAGGCCAGAAACTTTAAAAAGGAAACGCTGGCACAGATTATGAATGTCCGGGATGGGGATATGAAGACATTCCGTGAAAATTCGGCCATGGAAGTGCTGACAGCATTGCGTTCTTATGTGGAAGATATGAAACTTCAGCAGATGCATGTGGCGCTGGCAATTTCCAAATGCGATGAATTGCGCAGCAACCGCGAGATTGCAGAATACAACAAAGGCAATTTGTTTTTTATGGATGAGGAAAAGGTGGACAATAATCTGCGGAATATGAGAAACCTTGCCATTCGTAAATTATTTGAAGAGAAGATATTTAATATGCAGATTTTTGACAATGTCTTTAAATCCTGTTCTCTTCATATGATTGCAGCCCTTGGATGTCCGGCGGAAGTACCTGCTGACAGTGAGAAAAAAGGTGATTGGGAGGAAAGCCGTGAATCCAGATTAACCGGAGATTTCAATCCGATACGTGTGGAAGAGCCATTGCTGGAACTGATCTTCAGATATGCGGAGGAACATGGATGGAACGAATAATACATTTTGAGCAGTTTTATTATACGAACTATGGCCAGGGAATGCGTTTTGAAGGCAATAGTACAGAAACAGCCCGGACGGCCTCCGCACTGGAGCTACTGGCTGCAAACTGGATGAAGCAGGAACTGAATGAGCCGGTAGAAATGGTATTATATAATAGTCATCTGGGGTGCTATGTGTCTGCAATGACCGTGCCGTGTACACAGGCAGGAGATGCCAGGACAAGTTACTGGATACATGCTGTGATGCCTGATGAAAAAGAAAGTGATGGATTTATGGACTGCCTGTCATGGCCGCTGCAGGATTATGTGACAGAAGTTCATTTGGCACAGCATCTGTCACCGGTGACTGTTAGAACAGAGACCTGTGATCTGTCTGCGATTTGCCGGAAATACTATTTGACGGGTGAACGCCTGACACAGTTTTTATATCAGGTACTGCAGAATGTCTGTGATAGTTCAGCGCCTTCGTGTCTATGTTTTGTCATGGGGGAAGAAGAGGAGGATTATAATGCAGCAGCCAGAGAAATCATGGCTGTTGTGTATCATCTTTTGCCAAAGCCTTATAGAAAGAAGGCAGATTATCTTGCAAAAGCCGGAAAGGATATGGAGAATGTCCGTTTCTATTTTCGAACTTCCTCACATCAATCCTGGCAATTTGATATGAATCCGGCACATCCGTGGATAAGGTCGGAGCTGCCGGAAGAAGAAAACGTATTTCTGAACCGGATGACGGAATTATTCCGGCAGAATCCGGCTGAATACGAACAGATGATGGAACAATTGTGCCGGCAGGAGACAGAGGATTATGGTGCGATTGTTTGGAATTATTATACATACTGCCTCCGGGAAGGAGAGATGCTTCCGTTCTCACAGGAAACATTGTTGAGAATCCAGCCATTTCTGGAAGAAAGACTGAAGCAGGATGAGGGCTGCCGGCAGTTGCTCTGTCAGTGCATGCATCAGATTGACACAAAAGATAAAACCAGAACCTTTGTCCAGACACTGATGGAAAAAAATATTTCGGCAGCGGCCGGCTTGCCGCAAAGCGGAAGCAGCGGTTATAAGCAGAGCCTGGAGAGAAACTGGCAGTTGATGGATCAGCTCAGTGCAGGTAAGACAAAAATTGTGGCTTCTTATCTGAAGTGGATGAAAGACATTTCAATACCGTATTATCAGGATTTCGTTGAATATGGTTCAAAAGAGGGCCGGGACTGGCTGATGGATATGCAGTTTGCAGATGAAGCGCCGCCGGGCTGTCAGGAATTACTGAAGATGGATGTCCGACAAATGAATGCACAGAGGGGCCATCAATGGGTGAATGCCATGGCACAATGCATTCAAACAGATATCAATCTTCAAAATTCATCGGCAGCAGCGAAAGCAATCTGGAATTATCTGATCAGGCTGGTGGAATTTATGGTACCGGATCCCGATGCCGGTGGGGATGCCGGACAAATGCTGGAAACAACGATTCAGATGCAGCAGTTGCTTCAATTTATCTGGAAACATCGTTCAATATTTGATGTGACAGAACGTGTAGAAATCTGTGGTGTAGCCAAGGTGTATGGCGGTACGGTTTTTGATGTTTTCAGCAGGGATTTCTGGCGGGAAGTTCGGACAGAGGATTTTGAGACACTGTATGAAAAGAAAGGCATTACTAAGCTGTTTGCCAATTGCCCATATGATGCCTATCATGATTATCGTCGATATGTTGGACGCAGATACAAGGAAGAAAAAACGGGCAAAACACACAGTCAGACGCTGCCGGAGAAATCCGGAAATATTTCTGATAAGTTATCGGAGAAAGAAAGCAGCCCATCTGAAATAGATACGCAGAATCTTCCCGGGATGATGAATCAATGGGTGCCGGATACGCTGGCTGATTATGGATTGTGGGGTCTGGCAATGGGAACAGGTTTCCTGGCGGGACTGGTATTTGCCTGGTTTGCCGGTTATGGTGTCGTGACGCTGATTGTGGTTATTCTGGTGATTCTGTTGACAGCGGCGGCAGGCATTGTGTATTTTAAATGCAAAAAATAGAGAACAGGGGAGGATGTTATGGATTTTTTTACAGATCTGATGGGGTTGATTCTGCTGATTGTATGTATTCTGATTGTCCTGATATTTTTGAAAGATTATATACGGTTGGGCGGGAAGAAGACAACTGTTAATAAGAAACAGAAGATGATTGTTTACGAAGTACATCAAAATAATAAACGGATTCAACAGGGGTGGATTACGGATGATCAACTGCCTTTCCAATTTGGAAGAAATGCCGGCAGCGGCAATGATGTTGTGGTTGTTCCGGAGGGAACACCGGCTGATGAAGCGGCCAGTGTCAGCAGAGCATGGTTTTATATTCAGAAAGATGCTCTGGGCAATTACATGGTGTATAGTGCAGAACTGTCCGGTGATGGTAAAAAGAGACAGTCAGAGAAGAAAAAACTGGTGGTTGAGAACGGCAATACCTGGAAAGCAATGCACACTGTAAAGCTGCAGTCAGAAGTCCGATTAAAAGCAGATCAGTTCCAGGTTATTCTCGATGTGGAGAATCCCGGTGAGTCGTAAAATGGAGGAGTACAATGATCAGGAAACTGATAAAATTTCTAAAGAAATGTTGGGGAAAGAAGGCAGCTTATGCTTATGCAGGCCTGATGCTGACAGCCTGCATTCTGACCTATAAGCTGTACTTTGCGTCCGGAAGCAATATTTTTAAATCAGAAGAAGAAAAAGCTTCGGTTGCCAGCAGTGTGGCAGAAGGTAAAATAGCATATGGAGAAAAAAATATTATTCAGGGCGATATCACGGATCGAAAGGATACGGTCATCATGACTTCCGATTCTGTAGATGGTTATGCACATTATAAAGATGCGGAAGCTTATACCCAGGCTATCGGCTTTGCGTCTAAAGATGCCAGCTATCTTCTGGGAAAAACGAGTAAGGCATGGTTATATGATGCGCTTCCGGGTACAAATAAGGGATGTACGATTCAGACAACATTGGATTCGGATCTTCAGGAATATTGTTACAGTAAGCTGAAAAATGCGTGTACGGGCAATGGCGCCGGGGATGAAGGCTCTATTGTTGTTCTGGAAGCAAAGACAGGACGTGTGCTGACATGGGCCTACACACCGTCCTTTGATGTGACGGAGCTTCTTACAGCTTATGCGGCGGAAAATCATAACACAACAACCTGGGAAAACATTGTGGAGAATACCCTTCACAGTGAGACTTATCCGATGCTTCATCCACGTATGCCGGGCAGTGTATTTAAGATTCTGACCAGTATCGGTATTATTGAGAAAGGCGAAAGCTGTCTGAGTGAGACGGTATATGACGGTACAGGTTATCTGCAGCTGGAGAACAGTGTGCTTCCGAATGCAGGCGGACAGGTCTATGGTGAGATTGGATTCAAACAGGCCTTTATGGATTCTGTCAATGTTTATTTTGCGAAGAAAGCCATTGAAGATGTCGGAAAAGCCAGGATGGATGAACTGGCGGAAAGATGCAGTATCGGCACACCGCAGTACTTTGACTTTGGAATGATGCTTTCAAAATATGACTTTAATAATAATGATGAAGAACTGGCCAGGACAGCCATCGGGCAACAAAATGTCCAGATGAGTGCCATGCATGTGGCGATGTTGACCATGGGAGCTGCCTGTGACGGACAGATTGCAAAGCCACATATGATTCAGCAGGTTTACAGAACCAGGGAGAAAAAAACTGCAGAGGGAAGCACATACAGCAAAGGTGAAATTGTTCAGGAAGAGAAAATAGACACCGGTTATATGCATATTATGAGCCCGGAGACATCCGAGGTTATTCGAGACGCCATGGAAGGCAAAGGTGAGGCGCTGAAGCAGGAATCAGGGATGGATCTTGTTGTGAATGGTCAAAGTATCGGTATTGGGTGCAAAACCGGTACAGGCCAGATCGACAGTTCTTACGGCGGTTACAGCGGTTATAACAATATCTGGTTGACGTCTTACGTACCGGCAGATGATCCGCAGTATATTATTGTTCTGAATAAATATAAGGTGGATGGCAGCGGCACATCCAGTTATGGTGCGACAATGTTTGAGGACCTGATCGATGTCTGCAATAGAATTTATAATAACAATCATCTTAATCCGACGGACAATGCCGATGAAACAGAGACAGATGAGAGTGATGCATCAGCAAAAGAGGAGGCAGCAGCGCATGTTTAAAAAGGGAGACGTTATCAATGCAATTCCGCCGAAGGAATATGGAGAATGGTCCTGCCTGATGTTTACAGAAGATGCGAAGCCGGTACATGGCAATCCGCTGAAATATATGGGAAAAGCCCGTCCGGTTTGTCAGGCTTATCAAGATGAGCCGGAGCTTGGCAGAAATCTGTTTTGCCATTCCTGCAGACATCAGTGTCCGCAGAGAGAATACATGGTGAAATATGTGGGGCGCTTTGAGCCGCAGGAGGCGCAGCCCCAGACAGCGGCAAAGATGGTTGAAAAAACCACAAAACACAGCGGCGCAGAAGGTGAAACACATAATGGTGATCTTGAGACGCTGATGAGTCAGAGAAAAGCCAAAAAACAGGTTTATGATGGCAGTACGGTCACTGAGAAAAAGAAAACATCCTCAACAGAAAGTAAGAAAGCAGAAAGGGATCTGCAGCGCGAGCAGACATTGCTGCAGCAGCAGGCAGAAGTCAATATTGTTTCTCCTTTTTTGATGCAGACCATTACTTCCGGAGAGGCTATATGCGGCAAAGTACCTGTGTTTTTTGTTGTACTGGAATTGGTGGAAGGCCAGGAGTTGGGCGAGTATATAGCCGCCATCCACAATCTGTCCGACAGAAGTGATACCAGTTGGCGCTGCCTGGACCTGATCCGTCAGCTGCTTCTGGCCATCAGGGCCTATGCGAAACCTTACAACAACAGGTATTATGTCCATCGTGATCTCAAGTCGTCCAATATGATGGTGAAAATAGAATGGGAGAACGGTATGCCTTTCCAGCAGTTAAAAATCATTGATTTTGATATGCTGGTTGCGCAGAATCATATCCGGGAAGATAATGTGTACCTGGGCGGAACCACTGGTTATGTGCATCCGGAGGCTTATCGCCTTAAAAATCTTCCAAAAGATACAAAACGTCAGTTCAGCCATCAGTGGGACCTTTATGCGGCAGGCCTGATTATATATGAAATCATGGAGGGACATCCATATTTCAAAGACGACAGTTATCTGTCTGATCCGGAGAAAGCCTTTGTATTGGATATGGGTGAAAAATCGGAGACAGCACTGGAGTATCCTGAACTGGTGGAAATCATGCGCAAACTGCTCACCAATACGGCAGAGGGTTACACCGATATCGATCAGGTCATTGAAGACTATCAGCAGTTTCTGGAAGCTGTAGACACACAGTGGTACAGAGATTACTTTTTAAGAAACTGGCTGGAGTGCGGGCATGATTTTGATAAAGGTCTGGCTTTTTGCAAAGTTTATTGCCATATCAGCAGTGAAGGTCTGAAAGATGTCCGTCAAAATTTTTGTGTGAATGCCAATTCAGCAGTTCCGCTGGTTTATGGTAAAAATATCATGGGTGCAGATTGTTTATCCGGCAGTCAGATGGTGCAGAAGGAAATTGGCGCTTTTTATTATATTATCCGACCGGATGGCCATTGTGTTCTGCAATTTATGCCTTTGAATGAAAACTGCAGGGTGCGCGGGGCATCAGGAAGCAATCTGGAAGAAGGAACGGAAATCTATGATGCAGATGTCAAAATTGTGATTGACAGAATTGAATAATCAGATTTTGAAAGGAAGAATGGACGATGAGAGAGGAAAAATGGGGAACAGAACCAATCAGAGGACCGCAAAGACCTATGAGCCGGCCGGTACGGAGAGGCGGACGTCCCGGAGCGGATACCAATCCGATATTTAACCCGGGAGGCGGTATTCGACCATCTGGAAACAGTCATCGCAATGTCAAAATTGGTCTGCAGAATGACACAACCATCGATTTTGTATTTGATTATACATCCTCTGCGAAAAATATTTTGCCGGTCATTTACATATTCTGCAGGGATGTGATGCAGGCCTGTCAGTCCGGAACAGGGCGTGTCCGCTTTGGTGTGACTTTTTTGTCGGATGAGGCGGAAAGTAAGCAGTGGAAGAATAAAGATTTTACATCGGTATCAACAGATGTATTGGATGCAATGCTGACACATGAGGTGAGCGGCGGCGGTGTAGACAGTTATGAGCGTCTCGGAACAGCAGTCAGAATGTCTCTGGAGAAGCTGTCTGCAGTGCCGGCGGGAGAAAGAGTTTTAATGTTGTTTACGGACAGCAGTCCTACAGACGAAGATTTAGAGCGTGTCTTCTGCAGAAATGAGACACCCATCAGGTCAGCGGTATTATTTGTTCCAACGGCTTATTCGGGCAGTGAATACATGTTTCGAATGGTGGATGCAGATGGAAAAACAGACCGTGCGAAGACGGCGGTTGTATTTGATATTGAAGATGTCATCAAAGAACGGTATATGAAGACAGTAACAGAGAAAAACGGCAGACAGGTCATGGATGACAATCAGTTGTTGAAAAACCAATTGTTGATGGCGCTTGCATAGGAGGAAGTCATGGAAAAAGAAAAATCAAATATACAAAATCTGTCTGTGTGTTATTGCCTGATGAAGCGGGAAAGTTCAAATCAGACAGGCACTGTCAGAATGTCTCCGATGACAGAAATGCTGAATCATGTGCAGGCTTTTTATGAAAATAAGGGAGCGGCAGTATACAGCCAGGCCTTTGTGTACGGCAATCAAAATGCTTTTGCCAGAGCTTTTGAGCAGTATCCGTTTGGCTTTCGTGCCGGGGTGGATGAAAATGTTGAGAAATATGACCTGACAGAGATGTTAGTGCTCTGCTGCGGACTTTTAGAGGATTATTTGCCGGGAAGTGAGGAAAATCGGTGGGAAGAAGAGATAAAGGATGTATACCGCCTGGTTATTATCAGTGATTATCCGTTGAATACAGACAGTGAAGCAGTTGAGCAGTTGGTCAATCACATAAAGGCATTGAAGCGCAGGTGCGATTTTAAGATTGTCTATGTGGATATTGCCGGCAATCAGCAGCCGGGCAGCCTGGAGAAAGTCATTGATTTTTATGATTATGAAGAGGATACAGCGGTCTGAAAGGAGTGCTTATGGGCGAAAAAGAATTCAATACAAATGAAGTGGAAGAGGAGATGTCTTTGTCCGGCCAGTTAAGCCGCAGACGCCGCCAGCGGCGAATGACAGAGGAGAGTAATTCTCCGGCTGTCGGTGCAGATGAAAAAAATGCCGACAGCACCGGGGATGCATCGGAGATGGAAGGTGTTTCTGATCAGGATCATGGTGCTGACCGGACAGAACATGTGAAGGCCGAGACGCAGGAAGATAAAAAAATCAGAATTACGATGCTTGGCATTTCCGGTTCGGGAAAAACTTCGTTCTTATCCGGTGTGTATCAGACCATGATTATGGATAGTTTTCACGGCTTATCACTGGTGCCGTCCATCGATTCCGGCAACAGTTATCAGCAGATTGGTCAGATTGCGGATATTGCGTTAATCAACCGAAAAGATTTTGATTTTGCAGATGGTACATTGGAGACAACGATTTTCCCGCTGACACTGCAGAACAGAGGCAAGGAAATCTGCCGCTTTGATTTTACAGATTATGCAGGCGGCGATGTCCTGAATATTCTGAATGCCCGGGGAGATATGTCTTCCGGCGCTAAAGCGCTGAAGAATCAGCTTCTTGGCAGTGATGCCGTGTTGGTTTTTGCAGATGCTACGGTGTTGTGTCAGGGAAAAAATGTTGTTGAATGGCAGCAGATGACCGGTGCCACAAAGATTAATCCGCTGTTTAACCTGTTAAACCGTGAGATGGGAGATCGTCCACTGACGGTATTATTTGTATTGACAAAAACAGACGATGAGCGTATTCCGAAAGAAATGAAGCGCAATAACTTTGCTGTTTTATCGGAGAGAGCGGTGCAGACCTTCGGAATGATTTATCAGATGGTACAGAATCATGTACAGGATGGCTGGAGTTTTGGAGTAATACCTGTTTCGGCAATCGGCGAAGGCAACTATCGTCTGAACAGTACCTGTGATTCCGAGGGTAAATTGATTATGCGACCTGTAATTAAAGAGGGGCATGCACCTCAGCCTTACAATATTGAGACGGCGCTTGTCTATGCGGTGGCCTGTATTTTGTCTCAGTGGAAAGAAGAGGTAAATCGGGAAAAAGAAAGTCTGACCCAGCGTCTCATTGAAGAGGGACGAAACAATACAATTATCGGTAATCTTTTTTCCCAATGGAAAAAGAGACCTCGTCCGGAAGAAAAAGTGACAGGCATTTTAAATGAAATTGAAGAGAAGAACAGAGAAATAATGACACTTAGTGAGCAGATGAATGACCTTGTGGAGCAGGCCGGCATCAGACAGCGGATTCAAAGATATCGTGATCATTTGGATGAAAGCGGAGGTATCAGCGGATGAAGGTAGATATTTTGCTTCGAACACGGGATTATGACAGAGACTATCGATGGATTTTTAAACCGGAGTATGTTGACCGGGTGACCGAAGACAAGATGTCCTTTCTGATTCAGATGATGCAGAAATCAGAATTGAAGCAGTATCTGGAGAATGAAAGTCTGTATAATCTTTATTATCTCTATGACGAGAATGGCAGTGCGCTTGTGCGGAGCGGATTTTCCGGCAGTATGGACAGACAGGGAAGAAATATTTATGCGGTGGAAGGCATTGCCTGTCCGGCTGAAATGAACCGCCTTTTCTGGTATGCACTGCCGTATCTGGTGGACTGGCTTTTACAACAGCCTATGCTGCGTGAGCAATGGCTGCGTGAAAATGGTCCGGAAGAGAATGCTGACGTGGAACATCATATGGAGGTGGAAGGCCTGAAAGAAGATATGATTTTTGAGGGCAGCGCCGAAGAAAACCGGATGTGGCAGTGCATGAAAGATCACAGCGCCTGCATGCGCAGACTTTATGCAGATATTTATCAGTCGGCAGAAATGTACAGTTTTATATACGGCACGCGGCCTCAAAGTTTTTATGAAGGACAAACACTCAGATGTTATACACCGGAGGCAATAAGCAGTCTGGCGCCTGTTCCGGAACAAAATAAAATAGTGATCCCGAAACCTGTCCTCAGGGAAGAAGATCATCTCTACAGAGCGGAAATTCAAATCGAGAAGAAAAACCGGCGGTATGCGGCGTATCTTTTGGCCAGGGATGGGACCGGTGAGGCCATTGCTGAAACAGAGGATATGACCTTTGGCAATGATGGTATCGGTGTGGCTCAGATTGAGAGAGCACTGATCGCATTGGATCATAAAATTGCCCTATTAGGCTACAGTCGCGGCAGCAGGGGGGTGAGGACATGAAAATCCGGTATACGCCTTTTTCTGAGAGAATGGTCATTGACCAGCCGGTCAAAGGATTGGATTTTGCAAATGACATGATTCAAATGTACTTTATGATGTCGCTGCGTTACAGGGAGTGTTATTATAAGCAGCGGCCACAGGGAAATACCGTTTATTTTATGAATTATCCGGAGGCCAGTCTGCTTTTTTATTTTGCAGCCGGTATGCGTTCCTACAGGGTCAATGGTTTTCGGATTGAAAAAGAAGAGAGAAGAAAAGCATGGATTTATATGCTGCCCCTCATTCAGTCTTTGCGGGCATATGATTTTGGGAGAAAAGAGGGAACAAAGCAATTGGAGGATGATTTTCTGGATCATATGCTGGATATGGAAGAGGTCCTGTCAGGAACGTTGGTGCCATTTCATTTCATTCTTTCCTCTTTACCGAAGGAATGTTTTCCTGTTTGTCAGGAGGTCCGGCTTTTTAATCGTTGTGCAGTTGAACATGCTGAAAAAAATTATTTACTGGTAACAAAAAATGATATCAGGCAGGCAGAGATGCCGACGGCGGTTTATAATAAACTTTCTGAGATTTTCTGGGTGCCGCCGGATAACAGACACAAAGGATGGATGTTTGAATATTACACAGGCATTATGGAAAACGAAGGCAGGAAAAGAAAAAACTATCGGGTGATCCACAGAGCAACTGATCTGCCGGACAAGGATGGACGCTGTACCTATGGTCAATTGTCGAAGGAAGTGATGGCATTGCTGGATGAAAACGGATAGACGAAGCCGGATGGAAAACGGCAGTTGAAACAGCCGATGCAAGCAGATGAAAGCAGCAGATGAAAGCAGGGAAGGTTTCGCTTGACAGAGTGCCCTTTTTCGGGGTATAATGAACAAACATGGGCTGACCATGTGCTGAAATATGTTATAAAGCTTCCGTGCAGCCGGGGAGATAGCGGTGCCCTGTACCTGCAATCCGCTACAGCAGGGGTGATGTTTCAGCCGAGGGTCTTTGATCTGTAGAGCAGCCCGCTGTAAGTAGCGTTGACGTTTGGGTCTCGCGCAACGGGAACCAGTGAACCGTGTCAGGTCAGGAATGGAGCAGCACTAAGCTGGACCTTCCGTGTGCCGTGAGGGTGCCTGGGCTGAGCCAACTGCAGCGGTAACGTTTATGGGTCGGATTCGAAGCTAAACGCACGGATTTAATATTGTATAGCGTTATGAATGCCTGTGAGAGCAGACATAAGCGTTTACAGAAGAATAATGAATAGACAGTTGAAGGCTGCAGACATTGAGTTGTTTGCGGCTTTTTGTGTTTTTGTGGAATGTATTTGGTGATTGATCATTGTATTTTCATAAAAAATCAAAAAGTCCCCATAAAAAATGGATTTGAAATCGTATATGATGATAGAAGGCAACTTGAGTAATGAAGTTAACAAATCGGATGATTTCAAAAGAATGGAATATGTTTGAGCTGAATGAGATGAAGGTGAGGTGGCCGTGTGAATAATCGGGAATTTGACCGGTGTATGCGCCGTATGCAAAAGGGTGACAAAACAGGTCTGAAGGAAATATACGAAGCGTATATTTCGTATATATATGCAGTAATTAGGGCTGTTGTGAAGAATAAGGAGAATGCTGAGGACCTGACAGCGGAATTTTTTATTAAGCTGTGGAATATGGCAGATCAGTATAAGGCCGGGAGTGGGCATAAGACATGGATGACTGTGATTGCCAGAAATATGGCCATTGATTTTATGAGAAAGGCCGGACGAGAACAGCTGACAGAGGAAGTGCCGGAGGCATCAGCTGCTGATGCAGCTTCCGGAACAGCGGGTTCCATGGAAAATGATGTGGTCGGAAGGATGAATTTCAGAGAGACAGTGGAGAAACTGCCGGAGACAGAGCGGCAGATTATGACCATGAAGTTGGCCGGACAGATGACATTTAAAGAAATTGCGGAGGTTTTAGGCATTCCGATGGGTACGGTCACATGGAAGTATCAAAACAGTCTGGAGAAGTTAAGGAGGGTCGGCGTATGACAGAGAAAGAGGTTGAAATGGCTTACAAGAAAATGGCAGAATCCGATGCACCGGACCTGTGGGCAAGGGTTGAAAGTAATCTGCCGGAGAAGGAAATCCAGCCTGAGATGAAGGTGAAGAAAGGCTTTTTTGCGAAGATCGGACAGGTATTTTCCGGAGGCAGTACATGGAAGACATCCATTGCACTGTGTGCAGTCTGCATCATTGTATATGGCGCAGCTCAGGGTGCAGGCGGTATGTTCAGAGCAGGCGCATCTAATGGAACAGCTTCGGCAGCATCAAAAAGCAGTTATGGCATGGATGCTTATTCAGTGGACGGAGCAGAAGCTTATTCAGCAGAGGGTGATGGTGAAAAAGCTGCACCGGCCGACTATAACGGCATGAATTATGCGGCCGCTGCAGCGGGTACCGGAGCGGATGCCGATTCATCAGGCGGAGCTGTCGTGTTGAGTGAGAATGCGGCTTCAGCGGCGGTAGGAACTGAGGCTGCAGAGACATCAGCGGATGAAGCGGGGACGGCAGAAAATGGCAAAGAAACGGCAAACAGTGCAGATACAGAAAATGGTCAAAGCAGCCGGAAGTTGATTCGTACATTTAATCTTGACGCGGAGACAACAGATTTTGACAATCTGGTGACACAGCTGCAGCAGGAGACACAGAATCTTGGCGGATATGTGGAAAGTTCTTATGTCAATGGCAACAGCTATTATACAGAGAACAGTCGATATGCTTCTCTGACACTGCGGATTCCAAAGGATAAAACCGATGATTTTCTCGGAACGGTTGGAGAAATGGCCAATGTGACAAGTAAATCGGAGAATGTGGAAGATGTGACGCTGACCTATACGGATTTGAAGAGTCATGTGGAAGCACTTCAGGCAGAGCAGGAGCAGCTGATGAAGTTGATGGAGCAGGCGAAGACAGTGGAGGATACCATGAGTATCCAGTCCCGTTTGACGGATGTGCGTTATGAGCTGGAATCCTATATGTCTCAGCTGAAAGTTTATGATAATCAGGTGGATTACGACACCGTGAATATCAGCATTCAGGAAGTGAAGAATGAGACACCGACCGGTGAGCTTTCTATCGGACAGAAGATGCTGAATGGTCTTGAAAACAGTCTGAGAGCCATTGCGGAGAGTGCAAAGAATCTGTGCATCTGGTTTGTGGCCAGTATTCCGTACTTTGTGATTCTGTTTGCGGTGATATTTGCGGTGGTTAGTATTATTAACAAGATACGTAAGAAGAAATAAATACGAGAGGTGCTGTGCAGGAGTGCCCTCAAATAAAAACGATTGCGTTGAAGGAACAGCAGCCGGCAGGTATTGGACGATAAGGTCAGATCACTGCCGGCTGTTTTTACATTTTATTGGCCTTTTCGTATAAAAATGCATTGACATTTGCTTTTGGATATATGATGATAATAGAGAAGCAGATGAGCACAGTTCAGAGTGGAAGACAGAGACAGGAGAAGATTTCACTCAGTAGGAGGCTTTCATGAAAAAAGAAAAATCAGAGACGGATAATGTATATGTATGCTACTGTATACTGCGGGAAATGCATCCGGGCAAGCATCAGGCAGAACGTCTGCGGGAAATAACAGAAGCCCTGTGGGATGCACAGACTTTTTATGAGAAGATGGGGGCTCTGATGTTTGGTCAGGCTTTTGTTTATGGCAGCAGAGAAGGTATTGTCCGTCCTTTTACTGTTTATGAGGAAGGTTTCAGAGAAACACCGGAAGAGTTCGCTACAGCTTACAGTATAAGCGGAACACTATTGCACTGCTATGATCTTTTGAATGATTTTATGCCGGGCGAAGAGGAGCAGATTATAGAGGCGGCTGAGATCAGCAATGAAATGTACAGATTGGTGATCATCAGTGATTATGCACCGGAAGGTAACAATCAGGCGCTGGAGATACTGACCCGAAGTTTTAATGAACTGAAGCATAAATGCGATTTTAAGGTCTGCTATGTGAATACAGAGGATGCACATCGGGTGGGAAATCTGGGTAAGATGATCGATGTCTGTGGATTGGAATAAGCAGGTAGGAGTGTCATTGACGGACTGTTTTGGCCTGATAGTAGATGAAGAGAATAGGCAGAGGTATATGAAATTGAAAAGGAATACAACAATCGCCTTTACCGGCGATATCGGTTTTGATAAATATATGGAGAAGAAATGGGAGGACGAAGAACTTCTGGCTCCGGAGATTACAGAATTTTTGACCAGTGCAGATCATGTGGTGGCTAACGTGGAAGGCCCCCTGGTGGACAATACGGCGACACTGACACAGGCAGCCGAGATGCGTCTGATGCATACAATCCATCCTGATGCAGAAAAGGTTTTGAGAGATATTCACGCAGATATCTGGAATCTCTGCAACAATCACATTATGGATGCTGGACAGGACGGGTTGGCCATGACACTTCAGGAAGCAAAGAAATTTGGTGCAAAGACCATTGGTGTCGGCATGAATATGACAGAAGCGGCCAGACCATTGATACTGGATGAAGCCGGAGGTATCGGCCTTTTTGCCGTGGGCTATCAGCGCGGCTGTAAACCTGCCGGAGAAGACAAGGGCGGCTGCCTTAGTTGGAGCGAGATGGAAATCATTCGCAGCATCATTCAGGAGATCAAGACAAAATGCCGCTGGTGTGTGGTTGTAGCCCATGGCGGTGAGGAATTTACAGCAATTCCGTCTCCGTATACAAGAGAGCGTTATCATGCGTATCTGGAGATGGGGGCAGATCTGGTTGTCTGCCATCATCCGCATGTGCCGATGAACTATGAGACCGTCGGGGATAAGATGATTTTTTATTCTTTAGGTAATTTTATCTTTGATACAGATTATCAGCGGGCGCAGTTTAATACGGAAAAGGGCATTTTGCTGAAACTGCATTTTACAGAGGACAGCTATTCTTTTGAGGCCTTTGGCTTGAAGATCAACAGGGAAAATGAACATATAGAGTCTGCTCCACTTCCGAAGATTTTTGCTGATATTCAGGAGGATGATTATAATAAGCTTGAACCATTGGCAGCGAAAATGTTCTTAGCCGCAACAAAGCGGCAGCAGCTTTTCCTTTATCCGGATAAGTTCAAGGATGCCACGGAAGAACAGTGGAAAGCACATTTCTATGAAGAGAAGCGCAGCGGCCGTGTGCCGGGTGAGGCTCTGGATTTCCAGATTATCTATCCGATTGCCCAGGAAGAAGCAAAGGGTGCCTGGAAAACCTGCAAATTGGAATATGTGAAAGCCTATATTCTGGAACAGATGTAGCAAATACATCCGGTTCCGGACGATGGTAAAATATTGTGGAAATAATAAAAAAATAACTGTTGCCATTTTCAAAATAAATGATATAATGGAACAGGTAGGCTAACATGGCTCAGTCGGTAGAGCGACGCACTCGTAATGCGTAGGTCGCGGGTTCGATTCCCGCTGTTAGCTTCAAGCCGGAAACTCTGGAGAATTGAGGGTTTCCGGCTTTTTTTGCGTTTTGAAAAATGTGTAAAAAAGGGGGCTTTTTTTGAGGTTTGTCTACTATTTGTCTACTACGCGTGAAAAAGTTAAGGTTACTTATTGTAGCTGGAATACAAACTGCATGGAGAGAATCTTACAAAGTAAGATAAAAATACCTTTTGATAGTCATATGAGGCAGTGACCATCAGAAGGTATTTTTGTCTGCATATGTTTTTAGAAGAGAAATATAATTTTATAATAAGGGTTGTATTTTTTTTAACTTCAAAATATAATAATAATGTGATTACTGTACACTAAAATATTAATAATAATGTGATTGTAATACACTAAAACAATAATAATTATGTGAGAGGTGAGCGCATGGAACGGTTTATTTTAAAAGAATTACTGGAGTGGAAGAACTCTCCCTATCGTAAACCTTTGATTCTGAAAGGTGTAAGACAGGTGGGAAAGACATGGATTCTGAAGGAGTTTGGAAGATGCTATTATGAGAATACGGCATATTTTAACTTTGATGAAAATGAAGAATATAAACAGTTCTTTGAGACGACTAAGGATGTTAGCCGTATCTTACAGAATTTGATGCTGGCAAGTGGTCAGAAGATCGTGCCAGAAAAGACACTTATTATCTTTGATGAGGTGCAGGATTGTCCGAAGGTTATTAATTCTATGAAATATTTCTGTGAGAATGCTCCGCAGTATCACATTGCCTGTGCAGGTTCACTTTTAGGCATTGCTTTGGCAAAGCCTTCATCTTTTCCTGTTGGCAAAGTTAACTTTATGCAAATTAATCCTATGACTTTTTCGGAGTTTTTAATTGCTAATGGTGACGAAAACCTTGCTGTATATCTGGAAAGTGTAGATGCCATTGAGCCGATTCCTGATGCATTCTTTAATCCTTTGTATGAGAAATTAAAGATGTATTACATTACAGGCGGTATGCCAGAATCTGTTCTGATGTGGACGGAAGCACGAGATGTATCTGCTATGCAGGAAGCTTTGTCAAATATCATTAGTGCCTATGAGCGTGATTTCGCAAAGCACCCGGATATCAAGGAATTTCCAAAAATCTCTATGATTTGGAAGTCTATTCCTTCGCAGTTGGCACGAGAGAATAAGAAATTTCTTTACAAAGTTATCAAAGAAGGGGCAAGGGCTCGTGAATATGAGGATGCATTACAGTGGTTGGTTGATGCTCGGCTTGTTCATAAAATTTACCGTAGTTCTGCTCCTGGTCTTCCTGTGGCAGCTTACGATGATCTGTCAGCCTTTAAGATTTATCTTGTAGATGTTGGTCTGCTTCGGCGTCTGGCAAAGTTAGCGCCTACAGCTTTTGGTGACGGAAATCGTTTGTTCACGGAGTTCAAAGGGGCATTAACGGAGAATTTTGTACTTCAAACTTTAATTACACAATTTGAAGTGACGCCGCGTTATTGGTCACAGAGTAATCCTCCTTATGAAGTGGATTTCCTGATTCAGCGAGAAAATGATATTTTTCCTGTTGAGGTTAAATCTGAAGCTAATATATCCAGCAAGAGTCTGAAGAAATTTAAGGAGATTTTCCCGGATAAAGTAAAGCTTCGTGTGCGTTTTTCTCTGGATAATCTAAAATTGGATGATGATATGCTGAATATTCCGCTGTTCATGGCAGATCAGGCAGATCGATTAATTGGACTTGCTTTAGAGCAGAAAGTTGCCAATTAAAAATGTCACATATACAAGCAAAAAGATAAAGCAGCCGGAATGTATTGGACCATTCAGTTCAACGCATTCCGGCTGTTATTGTTTTATTTATGCAGAAAGTCTGAAAGAAGTCTGTTTATTCCCGATATAAAACACACTTCCGTCCGGCACTTCGATGCTGGTATTGGCAATGAGCCGTTCTCCATCCGTGTTGTAAGTGCCGTTGGCAGAGTAATCTGTGATGACAAAAGTATGTTGGGCGGCATGATAGCAAAGACAGATGTGTTTTCTGCTGATATCAGCAGTGTTCACCACGATCTGACACAGCTGACTGCTTCTTCCGAGAAAAACATTGGTGTAAGCCGGGAGGGGAAAACTTTGGTTTGTCAAAGGGCCGGACAGAAAGAAAAGTGTGCCGCAGTCGGCGGGTGTGTTTTCATTGTGAGGCAAAAGATCTTCGACAAACTTATCAGTTGTATCAGCAGTACGTGATGTTTGTATTTTTAAAAGTAAAAACAGACTGATGGCCGGGCATATCAGAAGCAGCAGCGGAGCGGCTATATGCTGTAATTTATTTCCGTGCTGCCAGAATCCTTTGAGCAGCAGAAAAGCTGTGGACCCGCCAAAAACAGGCAGGCACAGGACAGCCAGTTCTATAAGCAGCAGTACCAGTGCGGCTGCTTTGTAGCCTCGGGAATAGGTATCTTTCATGGATGCTATACCTCCATTTCTGCAATATGCTGTGCCAACAACTGCAAGGTGTCAGCTTTGGAATAGACCAGATTGCTTCCGGCAAGTGACTGCATAAAACCATAAAAAATACGGCAGATGGATGCTTCGGCGATATGAATATTACAGCAATAGGCACCATATACAAAAGCATTGGTTGTGTAAATATGCAGTCCTGTTTTCGGATGAACATAGATGGAGAGGTAATCCGGCAGCTGAAGGCTGGTAGGACGTACAAGCATACCCTGAACGGAACCTCTGTCAATTTCATCATAAAGATATCGGAGCATCTGGCGAATATCCTGATTTTCCAATGGCGGAACATACTGCGGCGGCAAATCCATCATGGTACGGGTTGTAATGAGATCCTGTAGCCCTTTTTCGGTAAAAACAGTCTGGTAGGTGCCGTTGATTTGCTGAAGGACCGAAAAATGATGTTCCACAAGGTTATACATTTCTTTATACGGCATGGGACCATTATGCATATATTTGCGGATGACCTCCGGTGTAATATAGCGGCCTGTGCATGGCTGCGGCATCATGATCTGCAGAGAATCCGGCGATGTGTTGCTGATATATTCCTGAAGTACTTCCAGTATATTGGAATTACAGCGTACCAACGGATCGCAGCATTCCAGCAGATTACGGAAAAATCCCTGATAGAATTCAATTAATTCTGTATCGTCGCGGATTTGTGCCATGGATAGATCTTCAGAAAGCTGAATCAGGTAATGCGGCGTAATGATGTAATAGCTCATAGGCGACAAGGCGGCGGCTTTTGGCGTTTCGCAGAAATAATACGGCCGATAGCTGCCCCGGGATGCCAGACACAGAGGAATAACAGAACGCAGCAGCTGAATATTCTTTGACCCGGAGGTATGGTTGGAGTAAAAACAGAGCAGTGCGTCTACGGAATAGTCACATTGAGCAAGCCATAACTCCATCAATTCCATGGTCAGATCCAGTTTCTCAGGCACATACATAGAAAAGTTCGCTTTATCAGTATGTGTCGCTTCATAAATTAAAACATTCCGAATCGCATTCCGGACGGCATATTCGCCCTTAATTAATCGGTTTGCCAATTCGATGCTGTCTACCTGCGGCGGGGGCAGCATTGAAAAACGAATTGAGGAAAGGGCATTCAACAGACTGCAGACGGCCTGGCGGTTTTCATAAGATTCCTCGCCCTGCAGCAGAATATCATACAATCTGAAAAATTCTTTCTTCTTATCCACAGGCAGATTAAAATGACGGGCCAGTGCCTGTACAACTTTATAAGATAAAATGCGCTCATCTGTCAGCGCTTTATGTATAGAGGTGCGTTCGGCTTCAATACTTCGGGCGATAAATGAGATAGATTCACCACTGTCCTCTATGAGATCTTTTAGATAAATACTGAATTTTGACATAAAATTGTGTCTCCTTTTTCCTGAAAGGCATATTCTATAAAATTATTTTAGCATATTCTGTAGAAACAATCTGTGACAAAAAGTAGAAAATAATCAGCACATATTTTGTCACAGATTGTTCAGGAGCATAATTTTTTTTATACTTGTAGTAGGAAGAGAGACCGGAGGTGGTGATGTGAAATTGTTTGGCAGAAAAAGGCCGCAGCGATCAGCAGATACATCTGAAAAAAGCCCGGAAACTGTGAATGTTCAAAGTCGGGATGTATCTGTTGCAGAATCCGATACTGAAATGATGACAGAAAATGTATATCTCGGACAGGAACAATATCAGCCGAAGGAACTGCAGGTTTCGGCGGCCAGTCTGATCGGAAGCAGGCGAAATCAGCAGGACAGTCTGTGTTATACCAGTCTGCCGGATAAAGGATTTCTGGCGGTCGTCTGTGACGGCATGGGAGGTCTTGGAGGCGGTGAACTGGCCAGTTATACAGCTTGTGCAGGGATGGTTGATGCGTTTGAAAAATGCGGTGATGCACAGCCGGCAGATTTTTTTGTGCGTACAGCTTCGGAAATAGATGTATCTGTGGCCGGTATTGCGGATGCGGAAGGGGTACCGATAGGTGCCGGAACAACCCTTGCGGCAGTCTGGATAAAAGAGAACTGTATGCATTGGATTTCGGTGGGGGACAGTAAAATTTATCTGGTGCGCGGTCATCAGACCAGGTGTCTGACAACACCCCATAATTATAAAATGCTGCTGGATAAAAGAAAGCAGGCTGGAACCATTACATCGGAGCAATATCAAGCGGAACTCTCCCGGGGAGAAGCCCTGGTCAGCTATATTGGCATGAATGGTCTGAAATATATGGACGTATCTATGGAAGGATTGGAACTGGAGGCAGAGGACCAGATAGTTCTTTGCAGCGATGGTTTTTACAGGCAGTGCCCGGAGGAGAATCTGGCACAATGTCTGGAAAATCTTTCAGGGGATTATGAAACCTATGCTTCCCAGCTGGCGGAGGCAGTTATTCGGAATCAGCCCCGTGGGATGGATAATACAACATTGATTCTGGTCAGATACAGTCCGGAAGAAAATGAAGAGAAAATAAGAGAAGTAAATGAAGAAAACGAAAAAGGAGATATAAAGACATGAAATTAAGTACATGCCCGAAGGGCCATTTTTATGATGCGGATAAATATGCTTCATGCCCGTATTGTGTACCGCAGGATGAGGCGGAAGCTGTTACAGAAGCACTGAATGTGACGATGGAAGATTTTTCAACAGGAGCACCATCAACAGGATCATCATCAGCCGGAGCAGTACAGCAGCCGGTATCTGTTCAGACATCCGGTGCAGCGCAGCAGGCAGCATCGGGGCAGACGTCGGCGGCAGTTCCGACTTCTGAAAAGAGAAGAACAGCTTTTGTCAACACGGCAGTGAGTGGTTGGGAAGAACCGGAAGAGGATGAAAACTGTACCGTCGGTTATTATGCCCAGGTCATAGGAGTTGAACCGGTGGTGGGCTGGATGGTCTGCATCAAGGGCGCTTACAGAGGCGAGAGTTTTAAGCTGAAAAGCGGACGCAATTTTATCGGCCGTGCAGCCAATATGGATATTGTATTGGGCGCAGACCAGAGCGTGTCGCGGCTTCGCCATGCAGCAGTTGTTTATGACCCGAAAAGTCGTGCTTTCATTGTAGCGGCAGGGGATGCGAGAGAATTATGTTATCTGAACGGGGAAGTGGTTGTGACCAGTCAGAAGTTAAAGGCGTACGATGTGCTGACCCTTGGCAATACAGAGCTGATGCTGATTCCTCTTTGCGGAGAGAAGTTTTCATGGGATGATGCATCAGAGAAGAATGGGGTGAACAGATAATGGCAAAAGAAAAACAACCACTGACAGCTGTGCAGCGGGGAAAAAGAGGCGCCCTCATCGGAATGATTCTTGTGGAAATCATTATGGTTCTGATGATTTTTGTTGAAAGCAGCAACATCATAGAAGTGATTGGAGGTATATTGATTGCGGGATTTGGCGGTGCTCTTTATGGCTTTGGCTATGCTTTTGGTATGCGCTGGCTGCTGGGCTGGGCGGCCGGTGCACTGCATTATAGCGGACATGTACTGGATGCAGGTTTTCTCTGGTGGATTTGCACCGGAAGAAAAGAAGGTATTATCCGAGGGTTAATATTCTCGATGTTTTTGATTTCTGCCGCCGTTTGCTTTGCCTGGATACCGGGGGTGATAAAGGGTATCAAAGACGTCCGTGCAGAGAAGAAAAACAGTGCCGCAGAGACAACCGGCTATGCGGTTGAGGGTAAAAAGGCCGGAAAACCATGGAGACTTAAGAAAGCAGAAAAGCAGCAGGATGAGACAGCACTGCCGACACAGAATGCAGCGGCTTTGCCGACAGGTCAGGAGCAGAATGCAGCGGTAAAATCAGTATCTGCACAGTCACAGACTGTTTCAGCACAGCCTCAGCCAATGGTGGCTATAAATCAGGCAGCGGCAGGTATAGCGCGTTATGTGGACTGTTATGGCGGAGAATTTAACGGTGCGTCCTTTGATATGAAAGACATTCTGCAGCTGGCTATCGGCAGAAATCCGCAGCTGTGCCGGGTGATTCTGAATCAAAGCGGTATCAGCAGAGTACATTGCCTGATACAATATCGAAGGGACGGCATGTACGTGCAGGACTTATCCACAAACGGTACATATTTATTAAATGGCGCACGATTACCGAAAGGCACTTTTGTGCCTGTGAAAATTGGTGATGGGGTGCGGCTTGGACAGCAGGGGCCGGAGTTCCGATTCCGTTAGAGGATTTCATTGAAAAATAAAAGTGAATCAGAGACAAGAGAAGAATATCCCATGCAGATGGGGCTGTGAAAGCCGGATCTGCATGGGATATTTTTATACAGAGCTTGAATTGATATATTGAATTAATTGGTCATAAAATTGGTCATGCATGCAGTATCTGTAGTAAAATTTATTGGTGACAAAGTCTAAAAAAAAGAAATACGAGGAGTCTGAGTCATCTGGGTCTATAATGGTAAAAAGTGAGGTGATACTATGAGGATGACTATCAAAAAAATCGATTAATGCATAATTGAGTGTCGCTTCAACTGGACCTGCAAAGCAGGTTTCGGTGCCGTACTCATAAGAACAAACTAAATCGCCCCATGCACAATTGTAGATTAAGCGTACTGCTACGAGTCCGTAAATATCAGCTTGTTCAGCATTTGTTGTGTGTGAAACAGTATCGTCGTATACGGCATTAAAAACACTCAGCAAAGCGTTTTTACTTTGTTCAAAATCCAGGTATCCCATATCAGAATAGATGTTAGTTATTTCCAGCAATTCGCCAATATTATGTAATTCAGAGTCCATTTGTGTAAAAATTTCTTCATCATCAGAATTAAAATGTGTGGTAAATGAAAAATTAAAACTATTCCAGTTTGCAGAAAGTGCTGTACACCATTCGGGCAGATGGGAATAATAGTCAGGAACATCCATTAGTGTATTGGCATTATGGTGGGTACATGCATTATGTATTTTGCTTAGATAATCTAATAAATTATCATGGTCACCATTGGAAAAACTTTTCTCCATTTCCTGAACAACTTCTAAGACTTCATTATCCTGAACGCTTTCGGTATTCGTAGATTTCTCCATATTCAGGAGTGTTTCGGGAATATTGGAGTCGGATGTTGCCGATGAAGAAGAAATATTATTTTCATCTATAAAGAGCTTCATCTGCTGCATGAAATCGTCTTTGGCATTATCTTCCGAAGAAAAATCTATCCAGACAGAATATTCAGCCACCGCATCCTGATGCCCATCAAAAAAGCGTTGTATCGCATTGTGGAGGGTCGTTTTTGAATCATCCATAGCGTAGATGGATTCTACATCCTCAAATTGCTCCGATATAAGCGGCATGGAGTAAAGCAGATGAACAGGAATAAATCCGGCAAATGTGGTGTAATCGGCATACCCGTTTTCTGATGCATAAGCTGCACCACTGGAATAGGCTGTATCAAAGAGTGTACTAATGGCAGTACATGCCTCATCAGAATCAATGTAGGACAAATCAGCCGAAATAACAGTATGGGCAATCAGTATGCCTATATCGGCGGCTTCCTGCTGGGATTGATTCGCGGATACATTAGATTCAGTATTATAAGAGGAAGTAAGGTCAAAATCGAAATTGTCCCAGTTCTCACTTAATTTTGTACACCATTTAGGAAGCTGTTTGATATAGGCTTTGGTGTAAATCTTATCGCTGTATTCGTCCGGATGGTTGATAACCTTGTCCCACATATCGTTGACTTCACGGATGCTGGATAACAGCGTTTCACGGTCGTTCAGCTTTAAAGCATCATCCATTGCATAGCTTTCAGGCGTACCGATAGAACTGCTGAATGGCCGGATAAACCATGGATACCGGTATCCTCGTATAGGATAAAAAAGCGGGCCGCCGAAAACAAGGTCAAAACATAAAGCGGCGATGAGGCCGATGGCGATATAACGACGTTTCCGGGATTTTTTCTTTGGAGGCTCTTTTTCGCTCACAGTGGAATCAGGAACAGGCGCGGATACCTGGTCATATGTATGAGTATGTGTATTGATGGACGATGGTGCGTTGGCTGACTCAGATTGTTTTGACAGTTCAGCATTTTTCTCTGAAGCATCCATTTCCTGTGTTTCTTTGGGAGAGTTATCTGTTATTTCTCGAGCCGCTTCCTTTTTCGCCGGATAAAGCACTTTCATCAGTGCTCCGATATCCGGATATCTCTCCATCGGGTCCATCTGCAGGCCTTTTTCCAGGGCAGCACAAGTGGAAGGGCTGAGGGACAGTCCTTCAATACGGCTGATCGGTGTCAGATGGTCTTCTTCGGCACGGGCCGAGGCCTCCTGTGGCAGGATCCCTGTCAGCATCTGATACATGACAGCACATACGGCATATAAGTCAGTCCATGGCCCCTGGCGGCTGTTGGAATGATATTGTTCTTCCGGGGCATAGCCGCGTTTCAGAATAACCGTCAGATTGTCATCATCGCTGCGGGAAAAAGTCCGGGCTGCGCCGAAGTCAATCAGCGTCAGGGTGTTATCTGGTGATAACATCAGGTTTTCGGGACTGATATCACGATGCAGAAGGCCTTTTTGATGCATGGCCTGCAGGGCAATAAGAATCGGCTGCATCAGAGTCAGTGTTTCCTGCTCTGAAAAAAGCTTTTGCTGCTGTTTCATGTATTTCTTCAATGAAATGCCGGGCACATATTCCATGACCAGATAAGTTGTGTTGTTGGCTTGAATTTGTTCCGCAACATGAACAACATGTTCTATATCGGAGAGCAAATACAGGATACGTCCTTCCTCAGAAAAACTTTTCATGCCAGTGCGGTAATAGACGGCTTTTGTATCATCAGCAGGCACCACAGTTTCATTATCGGTGTCACGAACAGCCAGGTTGGCCGGAAAAAATTCTTTAATCGCCACGATTTTTTCATCGGGCAGATGCATGGCAATATAAGTGATGCCGAAACCGCCTTTTCCAAGAGGAGCGCCCAGCAGATATTTGCCCGCAAGGATGGAAAATACAGGGAGACTGTCTTTGACAGTCAGGCGTTTTTCAGGATAACCGCAGTGCGGGCAGGTTGTATTTGAATCCTTCAGGTGCTGCATGCATCCGGGACAGAGTTTATCAATATCGACCATAGAAAATACCTCCGTGTCTGGTATATGGTTTTGTCTATTTCAGCGTGATTGTCAGCGCTAACTTTCAAAATGAAATGCATTGAGACTTTTATGCAGTTCTATTTTAACACAGCATTGAGGTCGGTCTTGTGACAAAAGAACGCAAAAATCGGGCACACATTTTGTCACAGATTGCCCGGCATTCATAAATTTTTTATACTGGAAGTAAGACCGCAAAGGATGCATCCGGGGGATGGCAGAAAAGGTTTTTGGCAGATAATGAGACAGAGAAAATGTGGACTTTTGCGGATGATAAAGCAGTGTAAAGTGAGGGAGAAATTATGGAAAATAATATGCATCGGCCGAAATATAGTCTGCCGCCGCAGGCCATTGTCGGGGGACGGTATCTGGTACGGGAGTTTCTGGAGGAACAGGAGAATCAGCTGGTTTATCTGGCTTATGACCTGGTGGAGAAAAAGCAGGTCCGATTAGCGGAATGTTATCCAAAGGCACTGGTACAGCGTAAAGGTGAAGCAGGGGAAGAGGATATGATCATTCGCCCTCGGAGAGAGCCGAAGGTGGAAGAAATTCAGCATCAGTTCGAAAAGAAATATAAGCAGGTTATCAGAGATCACCATACCGTGTATGCGGTGCTGCCGTTGAAAAAGAAAAAGCCGATGGGGGCTATTGCGCTTTGTATGGCTGTGATTGTTTTGGGAGCAGGGATGCTGGCTGCAATTTTTTTTTCGGAAAAAAGCAGGGAACCGGTCGAGAATAGTCAAGATATTGTTATAACATACGAGGATAATGATTATATAATGCGGCCGTCTGCGGATAGAATCTGTCAGGAAGAGACTTCCGGAGCAAAATATTATGACCGCATGGTGACGGCATTCTTGCGCAGAGAACCATCGGAAGATGAATTGCAGGCGTTGGTTGACTCCGTGAATGGAACGCTTACAGGACAAATCAGAGGTGCGGTGGATTATGTGCAGATTGAATTGCCGGAATCCGGTTTTGACAAGATTCAGCAGGCAGCAGAAATGCTGATGGAGAATGAACTGGTTCGGTATGCAGATTGCGATTATCCGGTCGATATATGTGAAAATGTGGATGAAACGGATACAAATCCATGGAGCAAAAAGCAAAATTCAAAGGGCTGCAAATATGATGAAGGCAAACCCGGCGGTAATAACTGGTGGGCAGAGTGCATCGGTGCGTATACGGCATGGGGGCTGAAAAGTTCGGTGACAGACCATGTAAAAGTGGGGATTATTGACAGCGGTTTTAACTTTAGGCATGAGGACCTTCAGGGGCAGACAAGTACGATATTAAAGACAAGCTCGGGAGAGGACAGAGATGTTGTCAATTGGAATCATGTATTGTCCGTGAAGAATGAGTGGTATTCAACATACGGGGATCATGGAACCCATGTCACCGGAATTATCGGGGCTGTTAATAACAATATAGGTATTCGTGGTGTTGCAGATGATGCACAGCTGCTGGTGGCCTCCTGGCGTCTGGAAAATGGGGTAAATAATGCCTTATCTTCAGGTGAATATGTGGCCATGGAAGAAGAGATGATTGCAAGGGGAGCGAAGGTTGTTAACAATTCCTGGGGATTTTTGGTGCCAAGTGATGCGGATTTGAATGAACTTCGAACAGAATCTGAACAGACGGCCAAATTGACAGCGAACATGATCATCGGTATGCTTGAAAAAGGATATACACAATTTCTTTTTGTTCAGAGCGCCGGAAATGGGGTGAATAATGAAGGCGAGATAGGTGTTGACAGCTGCTATAATGGCTATTTTGCCAGTATGTGTTTATTAGAAGACAGTGATTTTTGGAATGAGCATGGAGCGGGTTATACGTATGAAGACATACGGGATCACATTATGATTGTCGGCAGTATGAAACTGGACAGAAAAGGCCACCATGTAGATACGGGCTTTAATTATGGGAATAATGTAGACATTTATGCGCCGGGCAGAGAGATATACAGTACATTAGGTGAAGAAAATAAGAAAAAATACGGTAAAATGAGCGGAACATCAATGGCGGCACCGATGGTTACGGCTTCAGCCGCTCTGCTGTGGCAGGAAGAGCCATTTCTGACAGTGGATCAGGTGAAGGATTATCTGCTGCAGAATGGGCAAACGCTGGATATTACCTATAGTCGATCAGGCAGAAATATGGAACTTCGACCGGAACATTTGTCGCAAACGCCTGTGGGGCTCTCTATAGGAAATGCAATGAGAGCAATGAAAATCAAAGAAGCAGAAGAAAGGACAGCGGTTGCTTTGCCGGAGTATCTCAAAAACACCTTAATTCCTCAGTATGGCATTATGTCAACGGATTCCTGGAAACTGGACAATTCACTGCCGACCTGGTCAAAGGGGGATGATTCTCCTGCGGATGGCATTTTAAGTGCACTGATAGAAGATTTTGACAGAGACGGTGAGGATGAACTGCTTGTGGTACGTTTTGAGAAAGAAGATAATAAGAAATTGTATCTGGAAGTATTCGAAAATTATGACGGAGCCGTCGAGCTGGCTACAGGTGCCCAGTTTGATATTGACTGGCTGTGCCGAACTTGTCAGAACAACAGATTTTCTGTTTTTGCAGAGAAGAAGGATGGTATGTGTCGGATTTATCTTTATGCTTTTCAGCGAGGTAATGGCGGCGGAGATGAGTCGATTGTACAGCTGGAGTATGAACAGGTGATGATGCCTCAAATTACCCTTGAAAATTACTGGAGCTTCAGGATGGGCAGTGATGGAACCGCTTCCGTGCAGTCAGGAACTTTGCAGCTCAATGAAATAAATCAAGTGGTCGGGTTGTGGGATTATGGTCATGGCACGGATCAGGCAGAGGCCGATTATGAGGAGACAGCCGGGGCACCGTATGAATCGGACAGTTATCCGGAAGCTTTCATAGGGATGCTGGAAGATTTTTATGGGAATCTCGAGGAAACCACCGGACTGGTACATAAGACGGAATTGCCGCAGTATTTTGGGGATGATTCCATTGGAATCTATGTATCTGCTGATGATGTGTATAGCGGGGAAATGCTCTATACAGCCAAGAATCTTTTTGAGGAGGACAGCAATACGATATGGATTGCCTCACTGGACAACCATATGTATCATGATTTGAGCAGCAATACCATAGAAAATACAATGATACCGCAGGACTATACCGGAATTATTAGATAGCTGTAACAACATGTTGAAAGAAATCAGGCAATGCATAGACGTTTTCAAGGGGAAGAAATTCCGCGGGCATCCATCTATGCGTATGCTGAATCAGAGCATCATCCCTCATTAATTGTCCGGGAGGGTGAGCTGCAAAGAGCCTGTGAACTGGAAAGAATTGTGCGGCGTGCAATTGATGCCAATCCGAATAGCAGATTTGGGTCTGTGGAAGAAATGTATGACGAGATCGTAAAGGCAGAATGAAAGTGGCAGAGAAAATTCATGCATGGTATGTATCGGATGTTTTGTAAAATTGGCGGGTTTTATTTACAAACGATTGCGGCAAAGGTATAATATACAGGAAATCCGATTGTTTTATAGAAATAGCTGTCGACGGATGTCAGGACAGCTATTTCTATGTGTACAAAAGAGAGGAAAAGCGTTATGAATATCAAAAAATTGACATTAACTGCCTTTTTTGCGGCCATCGCTGTTGCAGGAAGTTTATTTTCATTTCCGGTTCTGGGGTCGAGATGTTCACCGATTCAGCATCTGGTGAATGTCATGTGTGCTATTTTATTAGGTCCATGGTATGGACTGGCGGCAGCCTTTCTGGCAGCATTGATTCGTAATATTCTGGGACTTGGAACACTTCTGGCCTTTCCGGGAAGCATGTGCGGAGCTCTATTATCCGGTCTGTTGTACAAGTGGATGAAAAAGCTGCCGGCAGCTTATATCGGCGAAGTGGTCGGTACAGGTATTATCGGCGGCATGCTGTCTTATCCGATTGCCGCAGTGCTGATGGGCAATCAGACGGCAGCTTTATTCACCTTTGTTGTACCATTTCTGATCAGTACTGTTGGCGGCACGATCATGGCCACTGTGATCACAATGACAATGAAGCAAACAAAGGTGCTGGCCAGGATTCAGCAGCAGATCAACAGCTAAATGTCAGAGACTGGGAAAGACCCAGCCTCTGAATCTGTAGATTAATAAGGGTTAGTGGTGTATTTTAAATATTGCCGGTCACAGTTACCGTCGCTGTGCCTGGGGTCAGTGTATAGGCGCCCGTTGTTGGGTTTTGTACATAAGTGGCGGCTGGAATGTTGATAATGCCTGGGTTGGTAGAAAAGACACCGGTTGTGGCATCATAGCTGTAACTCGTCTCTGGAAGAACCGTACCGTTATAAGAGACAGAGAGATTGGAAAGAAGCGGTGAGAATGTATCTGTAATTTGTACACGATCAGTGTCTGAAGTGGCGGTGTTGCCGTAGTTTTGAAGACCAAAGGTATAGGTGATGCGGCCGTTTTCAGCAACTTGAGCAGGACAGATGCCTTTGACAATGGAAAGATTTGGCGCAGCAGTGGTTGAGAGGGTATGGGAAGCTGTCAGTGGGGATGCAAGTTGCGCACCTGAGACGGTTGCCGTATTGGTAATCGTGCCGGTTGTGTCAAGCGGCGCATAGTCATTGACCAGGGCCTGATAAATCAGTGTAGCGTTGCCGCCTGCCGGAATGGCAAAACCTGTCAGGGTGATGCCATCAGTGACAGTGAGCGTTGGCGTGGTTTGCTGGGTACCATTAATGAACAGCTGCATGGAATCCGGAATATACGTCAGAGGATACAGGGTTGTTGTTTCCGGGGTAGAAGTTGTAAAAGCATAAGCGCCGAGATTGTCATTGAGTGTCAGATCAGTAAAGGCTGTTGTGCCGGAATTAACAATATTCAGAACATAGGTGATGCGGTCATCAGAGGCGTACGTGTCAGATAGTGCGGTTTTGGATGCGGCCAGCACTTCCAGAATCTGACCATAAGCAATATTTGAATTAGTTGTGATGCCGTTATAGGAAAGTTGGGCCTGATTAGAAAAAGTAGGCATAAAAAAGACTCCTTTTATAATGATATGAAAGAGGAAAATGCTGTCCTCTGATACTATCATATGAAAAGGAGTCTTTCAGGTTCTTGATAAAAAATGAATGACTTTACTTCAAGGCATCGCCCACAATGGCGTCCTTTCTGCTGAGGATATCATCACTGAGCAGCTCTTTGGTCACTTTCTCAAAACCGATGCGATGGATGGTATCGGAGAGACGTTCACCCTTCTGTCCCTGTTCCGCGAAGAAGAGGATTGTCTTCTCGAGAGTAGCAAGAACTTCTTCCTCTGTGGTAAAAATCTTAGGAATCCGCTGGCCCATAGCTACTTTCTTGCCCCAGCGTCCGCCGATGACGATGGAATAACCGGCGATATAATCCTCATTCACATGGAATGGACACTTATGGAGACAGCGTCCGCAGCGGTTGCATTTGTCAGGGTTAATAAATACCTTGCCATCAACAACTTTCGGCAGACTGATCGGACAGGCGGCTTCAAGCTGACATTTCTTACAGCCCTTGCACAGTTCCGTATTCGGCTGCGGGACACGCTGACCATAAATACCAAAGTCGTTCAGAGATGGTTTGACACAGTTGTTCGGACATCCGCCAACGGCAATCTTGAACTTGTGTGGAAGTGTTAAGCCGCGGTAACCTTTGTAGAAAAGGTGATGGATTTTCTCAGATAAAGCATATGTATCAATCAGTCCGTACTGACAGGTGGTACCTTTACAGGAGACTACAGGACGGATTTTGGCACCTGTACCGCCGGTTTCAAGTCCTTCTTTGGCAAGATAAGCGATAAAATCAGGAATCTTGTCGTATTCGACCCCGATGACTTCCTGTGAGAGACGGGTTGTCATCGTGATCTGGCCGCTGCCGTAAAGGGCTGCAGCATCGGCAATACATCTCGCCTGGGCAGTTGTGATCCGTCCGTTGCCGGTAACGACACGAGCGTTGAATCTGTTTGTTCCTTTATTATTTAAAAAGCCAAGGCCTTTCAGTCGTTTAATCTCATCCGCACTGACAGGTGCCTCAGACGGTGCATCGGAAGCAGGTTCACTCTGATGGGATGCAACAAATGCCTCCAGAACATCGGCTGCTTTTTCAACCGTGATGAGACAACGACGTTCGTCTTCTTCCGGATAACGGTAGCGCTTCTTCAGTTCTTCACAGTTGTCACTGCCAAGGGCAGTCTTAAAAGTCTCAACATAGGCTGCGCAGAGTTCTTTAAATCCCTCTGTCTCATGGGCTTTATCACCACAGAACAGCAGGCTAAGGACAGACATAGCAGCAGAAAGGGCACCGCATGTATTGCCGCAGCCCATGCCAGCACCAAATCCTGAAGCCAGCTTTAATCCACGTTCATCAAGGCCAAGATCATAGGCCTTATTGGCTGCCCGCAGGATACATTCACCGCAATTGTAATTCTGATTCATATAAAAATCATTGGCTATTTCGCGTAACATAAAGTTCCTCCTTTGTATACCACATAATTTTATTATACTATAGACTTTTTTGAATGTCTCTAATTGTTTTGCAATTAACAAGGCTTCGTGGTACTATTATTTTTATAAGCAGTGATAAATTGAATTTATAAAATAACTAAAAGAATTGATAGGAATCCGGGAGGGCGATGAAATGCGAAGAGCGGATAGAGAAGTAACCGATGTGAATGAAATCATTGATATTATTGATCACTGTAAAGTGTGTCATATTGCGATGATGGATGGCGAATGGCCGTATCTGCTGGCGATGAATTTTGCTTACAGTTATGAGGACGGACAGCTGATCATTTATCTTCATAGTGCCAAAGAAGGAAAGAAACTGGATCTGCTTCGGAAGGACGATCATGTTTGCTTTGAAATGGATTATGATCATGAAATGATCCCGGCAAAGTATGCCTGTGCTTACAATTTCCGGTATGCAAGTGTTGTGGGCCGGGGACATTGTGAGATTATTACGGATGTGGATGAGAAGATTAAAGCCCTGGAACTGCTGATGAAGCACCAGACAGGGGAAGATTTTGTGATGGAAGCGAAGCATACACTGGCGGTTGAAATTCTGAAGATCACTGTTGAAGAATTTACCGGCAAGAGACGTTTTAAGAAATAGATATAGATGATAAAGGACGGATATAAGATGGCGACAACAATTCATAAAATGTCCTGCCCGTATGACTGCCCTTCCACCTGTGGACTTGAGGCAGAGATTGAAGACGGCAGATTGATCAAAGTGAAGAATGATAAGACACATCCGGTGTCAAAGAACGGCATTTGCCGCAAGATGCAGCACTATGAGCAGGATATTTATTCAGTAGACAGGCTGAGGACACCTCTGCGTCGTGTGGGCAGAAAGGGTGAAGCAAAGTTTGAGCCCATTAGCTGGGACGAGGCAGTAAGGGAGATTACAGATCAGTTTAAAGCAATCATAGAGAAATGGGGGGCCGAGGCGATTTTACCCTGTGTCTATTCCGGCGTCATGAGCGATATTCAGCGTAACTGCGGAGATGCTTTTTTTAACCGCATGGGTGCGTCGGAACTTGTCAAAACACTGTGTTCATCGGCAAAAGGTGCCGGCTATGATGCGGTTGTGGGCAAAACCGGATGTCTTGAGCCGACAGAGTTAAACGACAGTGATCTGTATCTGATCTGGAGCTGTAATATGGCAGCCACAAGACTTCAGACCCTGGCGGATCTGCAGAAACCGGCCAACAGACATAAGAAGAAAATATTGATCGATGTGTATCCGAACCCTACGGCAGCGTACTGTGACCAGGTGATCACCATCAAGGCGGGAACAGACGGGGCACTGGCTTTATCCATGATGCATGTGCTTAAGAATGAACATTTGGTGGATAAATCTTTTGTGGAGAAGTATACCAGTGGATATCCGGCATTTGCAGAGACACTGGATGTCTATACCCCGGAATGGGCTGAGAGTGAAACCGGTATTCCGGCAGAAGTGATCCGGCAGCTGGCCAGAGAATTTGGTCAGGCCAAGGCACCGGCCATTATACTGGGCAGCGGTAATTCCCGCCATGGCAATGGCGGTATGACGGTGCGTCTGATTACGATTTTATCCGCGCTGACCGGGGCATGGCAGCATCCTGGCGGCGGGTTATGCGGCTGTACGCCGATTGATACGGATTATGTGAATAAATCGCTGATCACCCGTCCGGACTTCCGAAAGAAGCCGGCAAGAAAGATCAATATCAATCAGATCGGGCAGGCCCTTGCCATGGAAGGCAAAGAGGCAGTTCGGGGATTTTATGTGTATGGATGCAATCCTGCCAATACAGTCAGTGATCAGCAGCTGATTATCCGAGGACTTGAACGGGAAGATTTATTTACCGTTGTGCATGAACGCTTTATGACAGATACTGCCAGATATGCGGATATTGTACTGCCGGCCACATTTTCTGTGGAACAGACGGATATTTATCGGGCTTATGGGTATTGTACCCTGAGTACAGGCCGTAAACTGGTGGATGCACCGGGAGAATGCAGGAGCAACTGGGATACATTCTGCCTTCTGGCAAAAGGCATGGGGTATGCGGATGATTATTTTGACCGGTCAGAGAATGAGATGCTGGATATTTTGCTGAGTCATCCGACCAGGGCGATTGCAGAGACTTCCGATGAGGCGAAGGAAACGCTCCGACAGGGCGGTTCTATTGCGTTGCCATTTTCAGATCATCTGGCCTTTGGCACTGAAACCGGCAAAATGCTGATCGTCAATGAGAAACTGGCAGAACCGATGCCGCATTATACGGCAGGTTACAGCGGAAAATGTCAGGACTATCCGCTGCATCTGGTGGCCGCCCCAAGTGTGTGGAGTCTTAACTCTACATTCCTTGACAGAGAGCATCTGATGGCATCCCGCAAGGAAATGACGCTGTGGCTGAATCCGGAGGATGCTGGTACACGGCAGATCACAGACGGTATGCCGGTGATGGCCTTTAATGAGCTGGGTGAAGTGCAGTTTACAGCTCGGGTAGATGACCGGGTGGCCGCGGGCAATGCGGTATCTGAAGGGATTTTTGCCGGCCATCAGACGCAGAACGGCAGCGGGTTTAATACACTGACCCATGGCAGACTGTCAGATATCGGTGCGGCAACAACCATGAATGATAATCGCGTAGATGTACGTCCGTTACAGCGCGTTTAAAGAAATTAAGCTTCAAAAGAGAAAACAGTCTGATCAGACAGAAAGAAAAAGAAAAGCTCCGAAGACAGGTGTTGGATGACTGCGCACCTGAGTTTCGGAGCTTTTTTTACAGCACGGCAGGATTTGGAATGATCAGGATGCGATTAGATTATCCCTGTGTCAGAATATTCTTTACATGCTGGATTTCCTGAGTGCTGGCCTTTTCAGCCGGCACATAATACTGATGGGCTCTTGCCAGCTGATAGATTTCTTCCTGGGAAGTCTCGCAGGCATTTCTAAGCTGTTTTAATGTCTGTTTCAGCTGTTTGTTTTCTGTTTGCGGAATCATTTCACCAAATCGTGTTAATTCGCCATTGATGCCGGCCAGTGTGTCGGCAACCATTGTTTTTTCATCGATCATTTTCAAAAACCTCCTTTAATGGAAAAACTGCATGAGCTGCTGTTTGTTCTGCATGGCCGACTGGGCAGATTTCTGGAAAAACTGCTTGATCTGAGGATCGGAAGCGCCGGAAGCATATTCCATCATTTTCTTGTGAGAGGTTTCGTAGCCGCCGATTAGATGGCGGAGATTCTGCAAATCCAATACTGATAATTCGTCCATAGTGTGACCTCCTGTGAAAAATTACATGTAATGAAAATATCACACGAAACATTACAGATTGAATGTTTCAAAGGCATTATTTGCCATGCTGTGAAGGAATCATTACAATGTTTACGTATCTATTGTGCGCAGTGGCCGTTTCATTATGTACGGAAAAATTTTCAAATTCAGATCAGTCCCATGCTTTTTAAAAGGAAGATCCAGAAAGTCAGTGTGACGGAGGACAACAGAGTTGCCATGACAATGATACTGGAGGACAAAACACCGTCATTGCCCATGTTTTTGGCCATGATGTAACAGGTAACCGTTGTCGGAGAACCAACCATAATGAGGATGGCTACCAGAGCACTTTCGCGGAAGCCCATGGCGATGGCAAATGGAAAATAGATGGCTGGTAGGGCCACTAGTTTGATAAAGGTGGCGATCATGGTCGGTTTCAGTTTCTTGATGGCTTTGCGGCCTTCAAAACCGGCACCTACAGCAAGCAGCGCCATCGGCGTGGCTGTCTGGGCAACATTTGTTACTGTTTTTAATATCAGAGGCGGCAGCTCGATATTCAGCAGAGAAAATGGCACACCTGCGGCGATGCCGAGAATGATCGGATTGGTCAGGATATTTTTGAAGGCGCGTTTGATGGTGGCCGCTTTGTCTGAGTGATCCTGATTGTTGGCGCAAAACGTCAGAATGATGACGGAATAAATATTGTACAGAGGTACGGCAGAAACGATCATCAGCGGTGTCATACCGGAATTGCCATAGATATTCTGGACAAAGGCAATGCCGAGAACGGCGGCGCTGCCCCGGGCGGAGGCCTGGGTGAAAGCGCCCACCATAGACTTGTCCTTCATAAAGATGCTTGTCAATGCCCAGATGCCCATAAACATGATGGTGGTGCCAACCATACAGAAAATGACAAATTTCGGGTCGAAAGCATCTCTGATCGGTGTGGTGGCAATGTCTTTGAACAACAGGACGGGCAATGATACTTTGAAGACAAACTTGTTGATGATATCAACAAAATTCTCGTTGAACATCTTTTTCTGCATTAAAAACCAGCCAAGAACAATAACCAGAAAGACCGGCAGTGTTGCATTCAGGCTGAACATAAAATTACTCATTGGTTAAAACCTCTTTTTCTTTGAAATATATCTCCTGATGTTTAGAGTAACATTCACGCTGTCTGATGTCAATGCACACAGAAAGTATCTGATGCATATGCTGATATATGAATTTGGAATGGTGGGTATAACAGATGGCCATAAAGATATTTATTGATCAGGGACATAATCCTTCGGGTCCGAATACCGGCGCGGAGGGCTTTGGACTGAAAGAGCAGGATATAACTTATCAGGTAGGAAAAGATTTGGCAGCGCTTTTGCGGGCGGATGAACGTTTTGAAGTCCGCCTGTCACGGAATACCCCGGAAGAACGTCTGGGGACCAGCAATGCGACAAGTCTGGCGGCAAGGGTGCGAGCGGCAAATGCATGGCCGGCAGATTATTTTGTCAGTATTCATGCTAATGCCAATACAGATCCTGCTATTAATGGGACAGAGGTCTATGTCTACCGCAAATATACTCAATCCTATTATCTGGCACAGCACATATTAAATGCCGTTGTTAATATTGTGGGAACCAAAGATAATGGCGTTCGGGCAAATCCGTCGCTGTATGTGCTCAGAAGAACCAACATGCCGGCGGTTCTGGGGGAACTGGCTTATCTGACCAATGCAGGGGATGCAGAGAAACTTGAGACCATGCAGCCGGAATTCGCAAGAGGTATTTATGAAGGGATGCTCAGCTATTTTGGCATGGACCAGTAATTGGAGCATAAAATAGGAAAAATAAAAATATGACAGTGAAAAAAGTCGATGCAGATGCAAATATGATATAATGAGCGTTAGTGAGGGGGAGCAAGCAATGCTTGTTCAGCGCGAACGGCGAATGTCGATCATGATATAATAGGAAACAAATGATAGGGCATTGAAGGAGGAATATCATGCGGTATAAGAAGTTTGGCAAAACAGGACTGGAAGTTTCCGAGATCTGTCTTGGAACATGGGGCATCGGTGGCGCCGGATGGGATGCACACTCAGATGAGGAGAGAATGGATGCAATCAAAGCGGCTCTTGATTGCGGCATTAATTTTATTGATACAGCACCGGCGTATAATGCAGGAAGAGCGGAGCAATATATCGGCGAGACATTGCATTGTCTGGGGGCCCGGAAACATGTTATTCTCACGACAAAGTGCGGCAATAAATATGTGGACGGTAAATATATCCGCTGCGGCTCGGAAGCATTGATCCGCAGACAGTGTGAGGAGTCTCTCAGAAATCTTCAGACGGATTATATTGATCTGTATCTGGTGCACTGGCCGGATCCGAATGTATCGATGGAGGAAACCATTGGTGCGGTGGCTCAGTTGAAAAAGGAAGGCAAGATCCTGCATGCTGGTGTTTCCAATTTTACAAAAGAACAGATAGAAGAGGCGGGAAAGTATTGTGAAATCGAGGCCTATCAGCCGCAGTACTCCATGCTGGACGGGGATAATGAGGCAGTCATCCGATGGGCTGCGGCGCAAGGCATGGGAATTATGAGTTACGGGACCCTTGGCGGAGGTATTTTGACAGGAACATACAGGGAAGTGCGAACATTTGGCGAGACGGATAATAGAAATCGTTTTTATCCATATTTCAGAGAGCCACTTTTCTCAAAGGTCATGGAACTGCTGGAAGTGATGGATGCCATAGCGGCTGAAAGAGGCGTTCCGTTGGCTCAGATTGCTGTGAACTGGACATTGCAGCAGCCTTTTATCACGTCGTGTATTGCGGGGGCTCAGAGCCGGAAGAAGGTGGAGGAAAACTGTGCAGGACTTGAATGGCAGCTGACAGAGGATGAAATGCACAGACTGGATCAGGCAATACAACGATACAGACATTAAAAAACACATTAAAAAACAGGGCTTTGCCCCTGTTTTTTTTGTTGTGCATTGATTTGAAGTAAAAAGCCAGAAAGCATTGAAAAACCCCAATGCATTAAAAGCCCAGCCAATGATATCCGGCGGCAGAGATGAAGGCAGTCAGCTGCCGGCACCTTTGGCGGTCAGTTTTAAAGGCAATTTGCCTTTTTAGTGTGAGTTTTCTTTGCTCGATGAGGTATCAGAGGCATCAGAAGCTGCTTTTGGGTCATTGGCTTTTGAGGCATCAAAGTCTTTTGGTATGAAGACATTATCAGGATTGATCTCCGGAATGATGACATTAGACAAATCAGTCTTCAGGTGCTTTTTATAGAGCATATAATCAAAGATATGATTCATCAGATAAACAAGTACGGCGATAATCGGAACACCCAGGAACATGCCCACAACGCCGCATGTAGCGCCGCCTACTGTGATGGCAAAAATAATCCAGATTGGGGAAAGCCCTGTGGAATCTCCGAGAATCTTCGGACCGAGGATGGTTCCGTCAAACTGCTGCAGCAGGAAAATAAGAATCAGGAAAATTAAAGCCTGTTTCGGAGAGATGATCAATAAAATGATCAGTCCCGGAATAGCCCCGATAAATGGACCGAAGTACGGAATCATATTGGTCATGCCGACGATGATACTGATAAGCAGTGCGTACTGCAGATGCAGAATGCACATGAGTACAAAGCAGATAATGCCGATGATCAGCGAATCCAGCGCTTTGCCGATGATATACTGACCGAAGATGTGGTTGCATTCTTTAATTGTGAAAATGACCTTATAGGCGGTCTTCTGGTCAAATAATGCATAGATAATGCGTTTCATACCGTGGATGATCCGATGCTTGCTGGACATCAGATAACACGAAATAACAAAGGCCAGAATGATATTGATAATCCAGCTGATAATGGACATACCGGCATTGTAGATCATCGGTACGATGTCGGTCATCACTGCCTGAACCGAATTGATAGCATTCGGCAGCGCATTGTTGATGGTGTCGATGATATAAGCAAAATCAATATTCGGGTAACGTTCATTCAACAGATTCAGATTCGTCATGATCGTGTCATACAAAGAGGATGACTGACGAATCAGTTCCAGAATACTTTCAACAATCTGTGGAATAACAAATGTCAGCACAAGGGCAATAAAGCCGATGACAATGACATAGGCCAGCAGCAGAGAAAGGAACTTGTGCAGCTTTGCAAACTTCTGAGAGGCTGTCCGGCTGAAAAGGATGTGGTCAATCCTGTTTACCAACGGGTTGATAAAGTAAGCAATCAGAAATGCAATCAAAAATGGTGACAATGTCGATAAAATCGAAGATGTATAGATCTGCATGTCTCTCCAGTTGTTGATAAACTTGAAAATGATCAGGCAGATTGTAAAAGTTGCAACTACATAAGTACATATGGAAAAGTATTTGTTGTTGGATTCAAACTTCTTTTTCTTTCCGGAACTTTTCTCGGAATTAGGAGCGGGCTGCCGTGTGTGTTCTGGTAACGCCATAATGTGTGTTTCGCCTCCGGTAAAATAAATATAGGGACAGAACCAGGCATCTGTTGGGATGCTTTGGTCATCAAAAGATACTGTTTCTATTATATGCGCTTTGATATGCTAAATACAAGATGTAAAATAAATTTTTGCCAAAAACAGATAACTAACAGATGATGAAAGCGATGATAGAGGACGGGCTACGGTCAGAAAAGGGTGCTGTGCCAACAGGAAAAAGGAAACTCTGAAAAAAATTTGAAAAAAACAAAAAAACTTTAAAAAAGTTGTTGACAAAAAGAGATTTCTGCGGTAAGATTAATAGCGTCGCTGAGGTAATCACTTCGGACGACGGGTAAGCGCTTTTAGCTCAGTTGGTAGAGCACCTGACTCTTAATCAGGGTGTCCAGGGTTCGAGCCCCTGAAGGCGCACTTAAAGCACTGTTTTTGCAGACATAGGAGCTGCGGGGGCGGTGCTTTTTTCGTGTTCGGAAATGATTGAGCAGATTTTGTTACAAATCTTTCACAATGTCCACTTTATAGACAATCCTGGCAAAAGTTTGTCGGAATAATATGATGCATAAGACATGGTGAAACCTTGATTTTACTGTGTATTATCTGCTTTATGTAACATTTTTTAAAATAATAAACCAGGAATCTATTGTATAAATATCAGTACATTGTTAATTGCAGTGTCAACAATAGACACATTGAAGGCTGTGTCTGATTTGGCCAAATTAGGTGTTCCATCCTTCTTGAATCGTGCTATAATGATTGTGCAGAAAAAAATACATAAGTAACGGCCATTACTTCTATGCAATATCTACTGAATAAAAATAAATTGTAGTAAAAGCGGAGGTAAGATTATGATTAAAGTGAATTTACAGAATACAGCAGTTCAGAACATGTTAACAGGACAGAACACATTAGACAGTGTATTTATCGATGGCAATTCAATCTTATTTATCGAGAAGCCGGAGTATCTGAAACAGCTTTACAGAGATGAGATCAAAGCCAGAGCAATCAAAGTCAACCTGAAGGTGGCAAGGGAAGAAATCCACAAGAGGACTCAGGATGACAGATACAACAATCTGGATGATATGGAGACCTTGAAGAAGTTCAGAGCACAGACTGATGAGCTGAGAGAGACAGAGAAAGAATACAGACGAATGCTCGGTGAGTGCGAGAATGTGAAGATGATTCCTGTTTACAGCGGCACGAAGCTGGATGTTACAACCGGTGATAGTGTTGAAGTGAAACAGGCTGAGTTTGAAGATTATATTGAAACAGAGGGCAACAAGGCGAGAATGGTACTGGATATCCTGGCGTTGGATGCTGACAGACTTGAGAGAGACTGTCAGTGGCTTCAGACAAAGGGATGCGGCATCAACATCATGACAACACCGGGGGTTCCGCTGGCAGTTGAAGGCGGTACACTGGAAGAGGCCATTGCGGCATTGATTGAGGAAAAGGCAGCATAAATAATATGTTTGCAAAACAACCTGAATAGTTACCTGAATTTCATATTAGAATCCATAAACATTGGGCGTAATGAAGATATAACAGAGGTGTCTGTGATTGGCAGAAAAAGTCAGTCACAGGCATCTTTTTTGCTGTCTGGATGGCCTGGAGCATTACTGGAATGGCCTGCAGCCTCAGCAGAGCCATTGACTTTACTCAGTGAACATGCTACCATATGAAAGATATTTTTACTTTTAACATCAAAGGAGTTTGTATGGATTACGTTAAAAAATATGGTGAATTGATCAAGGATAAAGCAGGTGTAAAGCCTGAACGTGCGCGCTCCATGATTCGTCTGGGACTGCGTGCGGAGAATGCAAGAACGAAGCTGCTTCCGAATAAAGAGATGCCGAAGGCTTTTCGTATGCTGACCCATCTGGCGATGGAAAGTGTGTTAAAGGCTCTGGATCATCCGGAGAAATCCTGTTGGACGAATATTTTTGCCCCGGTGGAGATTATGCAGTGCTTTGGTCTGCAGTGTGTGTCCATGGAGTGTCTGTCATCATTTATGTCCGGTTTTAAAATAGAAGATTATCTCATTGATTATGCACAGAATGAGGGCATTGCTTCAACACTTTGTTCCTATCACAAGAATTTTATCGGTGGTGTGGATTCCGGTGTCTTGCCGAAAGCAGCCATGTCAGTGACTACCTCCATGATCTGTGACGGCAATATCAACACATTTCGGCATATGGAGCAGAAACATCAGGTGGAAAGCTATGTGCTGGATATTCCGAATACTTACTCGCCGGAAGCGGAACGTTATGTGGTGGGACAGCTTCAGGAGCTGATCGAATTGCTGGAGACAAAAACCGGGCAGAAGCTGGATATGAATGAGCTGAAGGCGGCAATCCAACGTGAAAATGAATCAAAAGAATATTACAAAGCCTTTTTGAAAGAACAGAAGCACAGATATTATCCAAATACCATGACATTGGATCTGTATATGCTGTTTGCCTCACATTTGAATATCGGTACCCGGGAAACTCTGGATTTCTTTAAATGTCTGGCAGAAGATGTCAAAACTTATCCGGAATTTAATGGAAAGGGCATTTTGTGGGTACATCTGATGCCTTACTATCAGGAAACTTTACAGCAATATATGAATTATCAGGAGAAATACTACATTCAGGCCTGTGATTTGAATCTGGATTACATGGAACCGTTGGATGCAGCACATCCTCTGGAAGCACTGGCAAAAAAGATGATTTTGAATATTTATAATGGCCCGTATGAGAGAAAGGTTGAGATGATACGTCATCTTGTCAAAGAATTTCAGTCGGATGCGGTGATTCATTTCTGCCACTGGGGATGCAAGCAGTCCTCCGGCGGCGTGATGCTTTTAAAAGAAGCCATGCGTGAGGAAAATGTACCGATGCTGATTCTTGACGGAGATGCCCTGGATCGAAGAAACAGTCATGACGGACAGATCAAGACCCGTCTGCAGGCATTTCTGGAGCTGATTGACAATATTGAGGAGGACAAGGACTGATGATTGGATATGTATGTAAATATACACCGGTGGAAGTTTTTGAGGCCATGGGTGTCGAAATCGGACGAATTCAGCCGGAAGTGACCAATTTCAACCAGGCAGATACATTGATGCATCCGAATATCTGCTCATTTACCAAGTCAGTGCTGGAGGATGTGCTGGCCGGGGATTATGAAGGAGTTGTGCTCACCACATGCTGTGACAGCATCCGACGTCTGTACGATGTGCTGAAACAGCAGTGTCCGGATAAATTCCTGTATCTGTTGGACGTGCCGAGAAAAGTAAATGATTTTTCCATGGATATGTATCGCGAAAATATTCTGGATATGGTGCATGCCTATGAAGCATTTTCAGGGAAAACTTTTGATGAGATTGTATTAAAACAGCTGCTGGAACGCCGTGAAGCGGGGCAGAATCTTCGAACCGCACCGAAAAATAAGGCTTCCGTGCATATCGGTCTGATGGGTGCCAGATGCAGCAAGGGCATTATTGATTTGTTGGAAAACAGAGGCGTGGATATTTTATTTGATATGACCTGTACAGGTCTTAAGCGGGAATTTCATGTAGAACCGGACAATCTGCTGCAGGCTTATGCATGGCAGCTATTAAATCAGGTACCTTGTCTTCGTATGGTAAAGGCGGTCAACAGAGAGAATTATATGGAAGGTTTCAGGGATCGGTTAGACGGTATTCTTTATCATACAGTGCAGTTTTGCGATAACTATGCCTATGAGTACACAGATTTGAAGCATCGTTTGGATATCCCGATGCTGATGGTGGAGACAGATGCCACCAAGCAGTGTGAGGGTCAGATTCGAACGAGAGTGGAGGCCTTTATTGAATCTCTGAAAATTGCGAAGGGTGCCTCAATTGGCAAAAAGAGTCTGAAAAAAGCGGAGGATGGAAAAATGTATGTACTTGGTATTGACAGCGGTTCGACATCAACTAATGCTGTTATCTTAAATGAGAATAAAGAAATCGTGGCTTTTGATGTTGTCCGTACTGGGGCGAAAAGCGGCGAGAGTGCGGAGAGAATTTTGTCGGAAATTCTTGAAAGAGCCGGATTAAAGCGGGAAGATATTTCTCTGATTGTGTCCACAGGTTATGGCCGTGTCAGTATTCCTTTTGCAGATGAAAATGTGACAGAAATCAGCTGTCACGGACGGGGCGCACATTATTTTAATCCGGATGTGCGGACGATTCTCGACATCGGCGGCCAGGACAGCAAGGCCATTCGGTTGAATGAAAACGGCGAAGTGGTGGATTTTGTTATGAATGATAAATGCGCTGCCGGCACAGGCCGTTTCCTTGAGATGATGGCAAGAACACTGGAAATGGATATCAGTGAAATGGGGCCGGAATCCCTGAAATGGAAGGAAGACATTGATATCAGCAGCATGTGTTCTGTTTTTGCGGAATCGGAAGTTATTTCTCTGATTGCTTTAAATAAAGAAAAAGCGGATATCGCTCATGGTCTGCATAAAGCCATCGCCAATAAATCCTATTCTTTGTTGAAACGTGTCGGATTAAATGAGACATTTATGATGACGGGCGGTGTTGCTAAAAATCCCGGTGTTGTCAAAGCGGTGGAGGAAAAGCTTGGCAGTAAACTTTTTATCTGTAAGGAACCGGAGATTGTGGGCGCCCTGGGTGCAGCACTTTTTGGATTAGATAAGTAATGGTAAAAATCGCAGCGATATTTGAGAAGCTCGAATATGCAGTGAGAAAATGACCGGCGGTATTTGAGATGCCTGAATATGCAGTGCAAATGGTTGCAGTGCATTTGGAAACTTGATATAATGAATGGACAGTCAGTGACTAATAATAGAATATGTGGGGGAAATGTTATGAGTCAGGCAAAGATATTCAAACTTTTGTCAGAAGCGTATGGGTTAACATGGAGCGGCGGTATCGCAGCGGAAGTGATTGACGGCTGTCCGGTGACATTGAAAGAGGACAGGTATTATGTTCAGGTGAGTGCCTATATGCCGGAGAGGGTATATGAGGCGAAACATGAGATCTTCAATGAGCAGATGAAGGCAGTCAAAGGGGTCAAGTGCGGGTTTGATAAGAAAACAAGCCGCATAACCACAGTATTGTCACAGCCGAACCGTGTGGTGGAGCAGTATGGTGCGCTCCGCGAGATCATCAAACAGTACGCAGCACCTTATGTTGAGGAAGACAAGTGTCCTTACTGCGGACAGGGCGAATGTGATATGGCAGCCATTTATAATGATCAATACAGGCGAGTCCATGTGCGGTGCCATCAGTATCATACAGACAGGACGAGGGATGTTGTGTTGTCCGGTCAGGGCAATCTGGCAATGGGAATCATCGGTGCTCTCGCAGGTGCAGTGCTCTTTATGGCGATTGCACTGGCAATCGGCATCTTTGCAGAAAGATCTTATGGTTGGTTCTTTGTTCTGGCAACGTTCGCAGCGTTAGGCGGATACAAGCTGTTCCATGGGCCTTACGGAAGGACCGGTATGGTGACAGTCACCCTGTGCAGTATTCTGTCGATGGTATTGTATCTGTTTTGTGAAATGGTCTATCTCATTGCACAGTACTATGAGCTGACCATCGGAGAAGTGCTGAAGCAATGGCCGGCAGTCATTCAGATTGCCTTCTCGCCGGATAATCTGGCAGAATCCTGGTTCCAGCTTATCTTCTTCCTGGGTGGTCTGGCCTGGTTCCTGATCAAGCGGCCATTGTCCAAGCAGAAGGTTGTGGGCACAATGGATGTGATGGATGATTTCAACAGGGCTTTATAGAAGTGCAGAAATTCGAATAAGAAACAGGTCTGCACAGCAGACTCGCATTTCGCTCAGGACTCACCAGAGAGTCTTGAAGATTACAAAAGATAAACACCATGACGATTGGAAGCGCCATGGTGTTTGTCTTTTGTGCATGTAAAAATTTGTCTTTGGTAGTTTGATAAAGCAGTTGTCTTTGGTAATTCATCTTTTGTGTTTGCCAATGAATCATTTGCAGCTTGCAATGTATCTTTTGTGGTTTGCAATGGATCATCAGGAGTGAGATCTTTTGTGTTTTATGAGAAGTCTTTGTCTTTCGTGTTCTAAAGAGGATAAAGGGATTCTCTCATGGTAACTGCAAAGTGCTTTATCTTTGGTGTTTTGTAGAAGTTTTATCTTTTGTATGATTGAATTATAGCACAGGTTTCGTGACAAATAAAGTCAAAATGTGTAACATAGTTATGTAAAAGTTGTAACATAGGCGAAAAGGTGACAAACATTTCGCTGTGTTTTAGGCTTGTGTCAGGTAGGCTGAAAATGGTATACTAGATGCGTGATGTTTTGCACATTGAAGTGTGGGACAGGCAAAGAGAAAGAAGTTTTTAACGGTGATGGATGGCAGATTGCGAAAACGGAGGTGACAGGATGCCGGGATATGTGATTCATCTGGCAGAGGCAGAATTGATATTGGACAAGATGCGTAAGCTCAGGCAGACTGATGATGCCTTTGAGCAGGCTTTTCTTACGGGTACCCTGCTTCCGGATACCAGATTAAAAGGGGAAAAGCGTTTTTCGCATTTCTGGGACCCGGATAAGCTGGAATGTCTGGCACTGGGACCGGATTTGACCCGTTTTACAGATAAATACGGACAGCGGCTGAATGAGCCGGTGATGCTTGGCTATCTGGCGCATTTGCATCTGGATGCCCGTTATGTGACGGAATACTGGCCGACAGTCATGGCCTTTTATGGCTGTACCGGGGAACCGGAATATAGGAAAGCCCATATTGCGGAAGTGGAGATCAAACGGCTTCAGAAGTGCGTGCCGGTGAGTCAGTTTTTCTCCATTGATTATTATTATGGAGATTACACAAAACTCAACGGTTACTTTATTCATAAATATCACCTCAGAGTACCAAAATGGCAGAGCATTCCGATGTCGCCGCCGGAGGAAGTTAACCTGCAGGATATGCAGATGATCTGCAGAGAACTGGATCATTTGAAGAAGGAATGCCATGCCGGCGACGAGAAGAGAATACAGGTCTTTGAACTTGGATCATTGGAGCGGTTTATGGCAGCCTCGGCGGAGGAATTTTGTGATAGCTACATTTAACGATTAACCAAGATGAAGAAATCAAGGAGGAAAGATAATGAATTATATTTTGACAGCTGCAACGGCTGTATCCAAGGAAGCCGGTTCAATGAGCGAAATGCTGCCGAAGTTTGGTGTCATTGCCCTTGTGGTAGTGATTATTTTAATCGGCATGTTTATTTATGCGAAGAAAAAGAAATAAACATTAGAACCAATTGCCGCAGCATGCATAGAATAATGAAAAAGGGTGAAAATATGCGCCTTTTCTTCACAAAAATGCATGGATTGGGCAATGACTATATTTATATGGACGGCTTTGACAGTCGGATGTCAAAGCCTGCAGCATGGCCGTCGGAACAAAAAGGACGGCTGGCGGTTATGATGAGCCGGAGGCATACGGGAATCGGTGCCGACGGCTTAATTTTTATTCAGCCCTCAGAAGAAGCTGCTTTCCGGATGGAAATGTATAATGCTGATGGTTCAAGGGGTGCCATGTGCGGTAATGGTATCCGGTGTGCGGCACGCTATGCCTATGACCATGGTATTAGCACGAATCAGTCTTTTCAGGTGCAGACTGACAGCGGCATAAGGTCCGTTTATATCAGAAAAACGGATGAAGGAGAGCATATAACCTCCGTTCGGGTGGACATGGGTGTAATGGCTAACCTGGGGGAGCAGAGAGTCCTGTTAAAAGCGAAAGAAGAATGGACAGATTTTACAGGCGGCAGCTTTCCGGTGCAGTATGTATCGGCGGGCAACCGTCATTGTATTTTCTTTGTAGAGAATGTCGAAGCATTTCCGCTGAAGAAGGCAGCGGAATTGATCCATACTTTGCCCGGCAATGAAGACGGCGTCAATGTCGAAGCCGCAGCTGTTGAAAAAATAGCCGTCACCGGAGAAAAATACATCAAAATGAGAGTCATTGAGCGTGGATCTGGAGAAACCATGGCCTGCGGCACCGGCGCCTGTGCCGTGACAGCGGCGGCCGTATGGCAGGGATATTGCAGATATGATGAAAATGTGGAGGTCAGGCAGCCCGGAGGCATCTTAACCACAGATTATCTTGCCGATGGGCGGATGCTGATGGAGGGGCCGACGGAATATGTTTTTGAAGGATATTTTGACATTCCCATCGCTTCGTTTTATAATGGCACCAGATAATAAATAAAATAACAGGGAAACTGTGATTCAGTGGTGGAATCACAGTTTCCCTGTTGCCTTCATATGAATTAATCGACAAAATTAAAATCGTCTTTGAATCTCTCTTTGAATACTTCAAATACCTTGTTCAGGGTAGTTGCATCCTCAATGCTGAGGTATTCTTCGTTTTCTTCATCCAGAGGGTGGACTTCAAGGATAATTACTTCACCGTCTGCATTTTCATCTTCGCTTTCAACCGGAAGAAGAACAACATATTCCTTATCATCTAAGTCAATTAAATCCAGAAATTCAAAATCCTTGTCTGTGCCGTCTTCATCGGTCAGTGTAATAATATTCAGTTCTTCTTCGTTGAGAGTTTCATCAAAATCGCTCATGTTCAGTCCTTTCTTCTGAAGGCCGTGGCTTCAGAACCATCAATAATTAAAATTTCAGGCTGTTTCACAGGTATTATACCATGGCAGAACAAAATACATCAACTGATTTTATTGCTATTTTTTTGTAGTTAGAATATAATGATAATATTGTTCAGAATGTTCGAGAGGAGGACATGGATTGAAAGACGCAATAGGAGTCATTGGCGGAATGGGGCCGCTGGCCTCACAGCTTTTTTATAAAATGATAACAGAACATACGGCAGCAGAATGTGATCAGGATCATGTGCCGTTGCTTATTTTAAGTGATGTGACGATGCCGGACAGAACAGGGGCTATTCTGGATGGAAAATATGATGCACCTTATAACAGACTGATGGAGGATGCGAAGTTTCTGGAGGAATATGGCTGTACGGCGGTGGTTGTGACATGCAATACCGCACATTTCTTTATGGATATGATTGAACATGAACTGAGAATTCCTTTTATATCCATGATCAGGGAATCGGCCAAAGAGGTGGCCAGTCTTCATCCGGGCAGTGTCGTTGCGGTACTGGCAACGGATGGAACAGTGAAAGCAGGACTGTACCAGCGTGCATTGGAGGCTGAAGATCTGATTCCATGGGTACCTGATGCAGATATTCAGAAAGAAGTCATGTATCAGATTTATGACCGTATTAAAAAAGGGCTGCCATGTGACAAGGCAAGCTGGCAGAAGATAGAAGATGCCTGTCTGGAAGCCGGATGCAGCCGTGTGCTGTTGGCCTGTACAGAGCTTTCTGTGATTAAGAGTGATGAAAAACTGTCAGACTGGTATATTGACCCGATGGAAATTCTGGCCAAAAGAGTAATAGAATTCTCGGGAAAGAAATACCAATAAACACGATGTAGATAGTTTCTGAATAATCATTGCGTGATAGGTGAATTGTCAAAAATCTATATGGCAATTTTTGACAGGATAGGGCAAGTTTATTTTAAATTATGTTGCACTTTGGCCAAAAAATTGCTACACTAAAAAGTAGAGTCGTTGCATCGTATTAAAGCGGTAACCCGTGCTTAAAATGTAACTGTTCATAGCGCTGTGAGGCATTTGGAAGCAGGGTTTGGACGGTCGATTTGAAATAATTAAATGAGGTGGAAAAAATTATGAACAATCCGATTATTTCTCTCGAGGGAGTCGAGAAAAGATTCGGGTCCAATCTGGTTGTTAAGAAAATGAACCTTGAGATAGCTGAAGGTGAGTTTCTGACACTTTTAGGGCCATCGGGATGCGGAAAGACAACAACACTGCGTATGATCGCAGGTTTTGAGGAAGCATCAGCCGGTGTAATCAAGGTCGAAGGCGAACGTATCGAAGACAAGGAGCCGTTTCAGAGAAACGTCAATACTGTTTTCCAGAATTATGCATTGTTCCCACATATGACGGTTTTTAATAATGTAGCATACGGACTGACGATCAAGAAAGTACCAAAGCCTGAGATTCAGGAAAGAGTCATGGAGATGCTGAGACTTGTTCAGCTGGAAGGGTTTGAGATGCGTAAGCCGGATGAGCTTTCCGGCGGTCAGAAACAGCGAGTGGCGATTGCAAGAGCGCTGGTCAACAGACCGAAGGTACTGCTTCTGGATGAACCTTTGGGTGCGCTTGACTTGAAGCTGCGTAAGCAGATGCAGATTGAATTGAAGCGCCTTCAGAAGAAACTGGGAATTACATTTATCTATGTTACCCATGATCAGGAAGAGGCATTGACCATGAGTGATCGGATCGCGGTTATGCATGATGGCGTTCTGGAACAGTTAGATGTACCGATGGAGATTTATGAGCATCCGAAGACAAAGTTTGTAGCCGGATTTATAGGCGAATCCAATATTTTTGATGGTAAGGTGACAGACAAGAAAGACAATGTGCTGACTGTTCAGACAGAGGCTGGTATGATGCAGGTATGCGGGGCTGATTTTGAAGTTGGCGAGGAGATGCATGTGGCTATCCGTCCGGAATATATGGATGTGAGCAAGACGCCTGTTGAAGGATTTGATCTGCCTGGCACCGTGAAGGATTTTATTTATCAGGGAACGGTTGTCAAGACAGCCCTCGATATTAAGAACGGTCAGGAGATTAAGTATTCTCGTTTTGAGCAGGATACAGATATCGCAGAAGGCAATCAGGTTTATGTTTACTGGAGACCTGAGAAGGCCGTTGCCATCAAGAAGAGTATGTAGGGGGCGGTCTGATGAACAATAAGAAAAAGAAGAATATGCTTCCGGCATTGGCCATGGCAGGCCCGGTATCTGTCTGGATGATTTTGTTCGTGACCATTCCGATGCTGTATATTATTTATATCAGTTTTATGTCCAGAGGTGTATTCGGTGATGTCGTTTATAAGTTTTCGACAGAAAGCTACAAAACGATTCTTGATCCTACATATTTTAAGGTTATTTTGAAGTCTCTGAAAGCAGCAGGGATCACGACGATTCTCTGTCTGCTGTTGGGATATCCGCTGGCTTATATTATTGCCCATAAGCCGAAGGATACAGCTGCGAAGCTGATCACGCTGATCATGATCCCGTTCTGGACGAATTCATTGATGCGTTTGAACAGCTGGCTGCTTTTGTTCCAGACAAGCGGCCCGATCAACAATTTCCTTGTGGGAACAGGCATTGTCAAGGAACCGATTACATTTATTTATACAGATGGGCTGGTGCTGATCGGTCTGATTACCAACATGCTGCCATTTGCGGTGCTTCCGCTTTACAGTACCATTGAGAAGCTGGACAAGTCTCTGATTGAGGCATCCGCAGACCTGGGTGCCAGTGCAGCCACTACATTCATGCGTGTGACGCTGCCAATCACATTTCCGGGTATTTTTTCAGCGATCATCCTTGTATTTATCCCGAGCCTGGGTATTTACACCGTTACTGATATGCTGGGCGGCGGCAAGATCTTATACATTGGTAATATTATCAAAAACCAGTTCGGTTCCATCCGAAACTGGCCGCTGGGTGCAGCACTGTCTGTAATGCTGATTGTTATTACTATGCTGCTTATCTTCATTTATACAAGATTTGCGAAGATTGAAGATATGGAGGTAGTATAATGTCGAAAATTGCCAAGAAAAGAAAAAGACTGAACATCATCAGTAATGTGTATGCATTTCTGGTGTATGCCCTTTTGTATATTCCGGTGGCAGTTATGATGGTTTTCTCTTTTAATGACCAGAAGTATAACTATTACTGGAATGGTTTTACCACACAGTGGTACACCAAGCTCTTTACCAATTCTACATTGGTGGACAGTTTGATCTACAGTTTGATCATTGCGGTACTGAGCACACTGATTTCCGTATTTATCGGTACTATCGGTGCTCTCGGTTTGAAGCGGTATGAATTCAAGATGAAGAAATTCATCGACAATATGCTGTATATTCCGATCATCGTGCCGGAAATTGTTCTGGCGGTGGCATTGCTGATTATTTTCCTGAAAGTCGGCGTGTCTATGGGGATGGGAACCATTCTGATCGGTCACTGTACATTCTGTATTCCATATGCCATCGTCACCATTAAAGGACGTATCAGCGGCGACAACGAGACTTTGGAAGAGGCCAGCATGGATCTTGGTGCCAACCGGGTACAGACCCTGCTTCGCGTGACCCTGCCGAATATTTTTCCGGGTGTCATGAGTGCGGCATTTCTGTCCTTTACAATGTCATTTGATGACGTTGTCATGAGTAATATGCTGGCAGGTGCCAAACAGTCCACATTGCCTGTCCTGATCCTTTCTATGAACAAGACAGGTGTAACGCCGGATGTCAATGCATTGGCGACAATTATGATTCTTATCATCGTAGCAGCGATGATTTTGAATAATATTATTCAAGGGGCCCTTCACAAAAGGGTAAAATAAGGAGGTTTTCATTATGAAAAAGAGATTACTGGCGACTGTCCTTGCCGGTGCCATGGTTTTATCAATGGCAGCATGTGGCAGCAGCAATGCCAACAAAACAGAATCCGCAGCAGCATCCGAAACTGCGAATGCTTCAACAGAAGCCGGAGCAGAAGGCGGTGAAACGCAGGCAGCTGCTCAGGAAGGTAATGCAAGCTCTGAGCTGAACATTTATATGTGGCAGCAGTACATTTCTGATGATCTGATCAAGAACTTTGAGACGGAGAACAACTGTAAGGTGAATCTTTCTTACATGAGTGATAATGCTGATGCCATCAATAAACTGACAGCAGGCGGCGGTGATGAATATGACCTGATCATGACATGTGATGCTTACATGAAATCCCTGATCGCAGGCGGTTATGTTGAAGAACTGAATCTGGACAACATTCCGAATTCATCCAACATCAACGATACATACTGGGTATCCAAGGGTTACTGTGTACCTTATCTGATGAACTACATCTATGTTGTATATGATTCAGAAACATGCCCTGTTGAAATCCACAGCTACAATGATCTGCTTCAGTCCGGTCTGAAGATTTCTACAATTGATGGCGCAAGAAATCTGTTTCCAATCGCACTTGTTGCCCTTGGTTATGATCCTAACTCCACAAATGAGAGTGAAATTGCAGAAGCTTACGAGTGGCTGCAGAAGTTCAATGAAAATGTTGTTGCTTATGGTAATGCAGAACAGAACCTGACAAATGGCACAGCGAATGTTGCTGTTACATACGACGGTAATGCTTCATGGGCTATGAAAGAAAAGAACACAATCAAAGTTGCAGATTTCACAAGCGATCCGATCCAGCTTGGTATTGACCTCTTTGTTATGCCTAAGGGTGCAAAACATGTAGATCTTGCAGAAAAATTCCTGAACTACATCTGTACACCTGAAGTTATGGCTAAGAACCTTGAAGAGTTCCCATACTCCTGTCCGAACGATGCAGCCGTTGCAGCAGCATCTGATGATTACAAGAATGACCCTGCAAGAGATTTCTCTTACAAGGAAAATGTATTCTTCCAGGAAGATGTTGGTGATACACTGACAATCTACAACGACTACTATCAGAAACTTAAAGTTGGTGAATAAGCCGATTTGATGATAGGGTGGACCGCCCTTCTGATTGAAGTAGAGTGCGGTCCACTGAATGAATAACAGAAAACGAAAGGAGCTTATCTCTACGCTGGAATAAGCTCCTTTCGTTTTCTTTTTCATATTTTTCGGCCGCAGGCCCTCTTGATCAATAGAGCAGCCCAACTGGCATCAAACGGCCGGGAATGTTTGGGTGAAAGAGCAGTTCATTATTTTGTCCATATTTCTCAGGTTTTTAATAATTTTTCTTTAGTGTTTATATCTAATTTAAGGATGGTCGGATATAATTTTCTGATGAAAAAGCTTGCAACAAAGACTCAACTGATGTATGATGAGATAGGTTATTTTTTTGACATTATTTAAGAAATGGAGATAAAGATTATGCTGAAATTTGATGAACAGAAGCAGTTGGACAGCGTCAATGGTGCTCTGGCTCTTCGTGGTCGTATTGAAGAAATTGTTGATGCTATCTGTGCTGAAGGATACAAGAATATCTGTTGGCTTGGCATTGGCGGTACATGGGCTTCTGCGCTGCAGGCTGAAGTACATATGAAGGAGAAATCTGCTATTGAATTTTTCTCAGAGAACGCAGCTGAGTATGTGACAACAGGCAACAAGCGTGTCGGCAAAGGCACAATTGTGATTCTGTCTTCTGTCACAGGAAGCACGATTGAGATGGTTGAAGGCGTGAAGAAAGCACAGGCTGACGGTGCCAAAGTATTTGGTTTCATTGATAAGGCAGAAGCTGAACTGGCGAAGATGGTAGATTATGTGATTTCCTATCCGGCCAATGAACAGCTGAAATTCTTCATGGTTGCAGACCGTTTCATGAAGAATGCAGGCGAGTTTGAAGATTACGATGAATATTATGCAGAAATGGATGCACATCTGGCTCAGGGTCTTGTAGATGTAGAGAAGGCTGCAGATGCATTTGGTGCAGCTTACGCTGAAAAGCACTGCAATGACAAACTGCATTACTTTGTAGGCGCCGGCAATCAGTACGGTTCTACATATTCTTATGCCATGTGTTATTGGGAAGAACAGCATTGGCTGCGTACAAAGTCTATCCACAGTGCAGAATTCTTCCATGGTATGCTGGAAATTATCGACAAGGATACCCCTGTAACTGTATTTGTCGGTGAAGATTCCCAGAGAAGACTCAGCGAAAGAGTTGCAGCATTCCTGCCAAAGGTATGCGCTAACTACACAATTATTGATACAAAAGATTATCCGATCAAGGGTATCAGTGAGAAATACCGCGGCAGCATCAGCCATCTGATTAGCCATGCAGTTACTCAGAGAATTGATGCGCATATCGAGAAGATCAACTGCCACCCAATGGAGATCAGAAGATATTACAGACAGTTTGATTATTAAAATATAGTAACTGTTCAGAGCTAACCTCCAAAATGCTACGCATTTCGTCGGTATGGTGTATCCGCCAAATAAAATTTCAAAAACAGTTTTAAAAATGCAAGCATTTTATACCTGTTTTTTGAAATTTTGCCTGGCTCTGAACAGTTACAAAATATATAAATAAAAAGAAATTGTTTGATTGAATATCATACAAATAACGATAGAAAAGAAGAAGCATTGTACCTGCAATCGCAGAGACAATGCTTCTTCTTTTGTCAAGTAGAAAGGAAAATTTATCAAAAATTAAAGTTATACGGCATTAAATCCAGCATCAAAAGTCCTGGCATTAGACTCATTGAATTTGGATTTGCCTTTTTTGGCAAACATGTGGTTCATAGCTGCAACAGCAGCATCATGAGTAAAATCACCCATCAGTTTGATGATCGCGCCTGTCATAACGATGTTGGTAACTTTTGGATTGCCAAGAGAAGTTGCGATCTCTGTGCAGTTAACTTTGACGTAAGTTACGTCCTGTCTTGCACATTCAGGAATTTCTACAGTATCGCCAATGAGAACAGTACCACCTGGAGCAACTGTTGGAAGAAATTTAATCAGCGAAGGTTCGTTCATAGCCAACAGCAGATCTGGTGTTTCTGGTGATGGGTTATAAATATAACCGTCATTGCTGTATTTGACTGTACAGTTGGCTGTACCGCCACGCATAGCGGAACCATAGGATGGTACCCATGTGACGTGAATACCTTCACTTGCTGCGATATCAGAGATAATCAGGCCGGAAGTAAGGACACCCTGGCCGCCGGAGCCTGCAAATATAATTTCTTTCATTTATTTGGCCTCCTCTCTCCTGGTGATGAAGGCGCTCAGGTTGGCGGTATGTGTATTGAAAATGCCGGTGGTGTTCGTGCCGTTAAACATGGTACAGGTAAGACAAGAAAACCTTACATGAATCTGCAGTATACACCGCATGTACTTGGTATCATGAAGAGCATCAAGAAAGCCTTTGACCCGAACAACATTCTGAATCCGGGTGTTATCATCGATTTAGATGATTAATGACCATAAATAAGCAGGTTTTGCTATATAACTTCCTCGACAAATGATATTGACCAATCATCATTGAACACTTACACAAAAAGACGATTCGCCGGGAATCGTCTTTTTTGTGTGCAGCAAAACCTGACCTTGTATATCTGTTTGTTCTATATTAAAATAGAAGTATTATTTATTATTTAAAGTAGAAATACTAAAATGAAATGGAAAGGAAGGTGGCAGAATTGGAGCTGGGGCTTTTTACGAGTGGCTATCAGCGGTATCCGTTGGAGCAGGCTTTTGAGGATGCCAGTCGTTTTGGCTATGATTATATAGAATTATGGGGTGGTTATCCGCATGCGTATGTGGAAGATCTGACGGCAAGAGGGGTTGGAGAAATTGACAGACTGATTCAAAAATACCGGATGCCTGTGAAATGTTTTACACCGGAGCACAATGGCTATCCCTTTAATTACATGGCCGGAGACGAATTTCAGTGGGAGCGATCAATGGTGTATTTAGAGAAAGCCATTGAGCTGACAGCGGCCATGGGCGCACCGATGATGCTTTTCTCGGCCGGTCATGCAGGGTATCAGATGACAGGACATGAGATTGAAGAACGGCTTCAGAAAAGTCTGGAACGTCTGACAGCAAAGGCAGAGCAGCAGAAGGTGAAGTTGATTCTGGAGCCATTGACGATTTATGAGAGCAATGTTATTACAAGCCTAAATGACCTGGAACGGGCATTGGATAAAGTCCCGTCACCGTATCTGGTCGGCATGTGTGATCTGGCGGTGCCATATACAACAGGTGAACCGGCAGCGGAGTATGTCAGGCGTCTTGGCGGTCGATTCGGGTATCTGCATGTGATTGACAACGATGGCGTCAGTGACAGCCATATTCTGCCGGGGGATGGCAATATGCCCCTTGAAGGAATCCTTCGGGAAATCAGAAGGGCCGGATATGATGGCTGCGCTACCATTGAACTGGTGACAGGTTATCTGAAAGAACCGTCGGTGTATGCGGAGATAGCGATAAAAAGAATTAGGAGTATTTTATGAGAGAAAACAAAATGAAGAAAATAAGAATTGCAGCAGCTGGTGACAACTGCATGGATGTTTACGATAAAGAGAACAAGGCTTTTCCGGGAGGCAATCCTGTGAATGTGGCGGTTTATGTGGCACGCCTTGGCGGGGAATCTGCTTATATCGGACCGGTGGGTACAGATGCTTACGGTAAGCAGATGATGGATGCCATTCGGGGCAAAGGTGTGGATGTTTCCCAGATGAAGATACTTGAGGGAACAACTGCTGTGACCCACGTGGAGATTGTGGATGGCGACAGAGTGCTTGGTGATTATGAAGAAGGGGTTATGGCCGATTTCAAGCTGGATGCGGAAGATATTGATTTCCTCAGTAGCTATGATATGGTTGTTTCCGGTCTCTGGGGTATGATTGAGAATGATCTGCCGGTTTTGAAGGAAAAAGGGGCAATAGTAGCCTTTGATTTTGCCACAAGACCGGATGATCCGGTATCCGTCAAGGCTATTCCGTATGTAGATTACGGTTTCTTTGCGGATGATGACAAGGATGAAGAAGAATTGAAGAAAATGCTGATTGGCCTGCATGCCAAAGGACCGAAGGTGATGGTTGTTACCCGCGGCGAGAAGGGCAGCATGGCCTATGACGGCGAGAAGTTTTATTATGGCGGTATTGTGCCCTGCGAAGTGGTGGATACCATGGGAGCAGGCGACAGCTTTATCGCAGGATTTCTTTATGCTATCTGCGCGGGAAAGGGAATTCAGGAAGCTATGGCGGACGGTGCGGCTAACAGCAGTGTGACCATTGCCTATTCCGGCGCTTGGTAGGATATAAACAGAAACAGGAATTTGAGTGAATAATGAACCAAAACCTATGTGAACAATAAAGGATAGAATGCGGCGATACAAATGGTATTAAATTTAAGAAAAAATATACTGATTTTGAATGATTTGTCTATATCCTGCCGGCTGATTCGTTCAGACAGATGTTCCTTAGGGCTTGAGATAAGAAAAATTCCGGAGGGCGGAGCGGAACTTCTGATTCGTGCACCAAGGCGGATGAAGATAGCGTATATTGAATGGTTTATCAATGAAAAAGAACGGTGGATAACTGAGAAATATTTGGCTGCACTTGTGGAAAAATCACGTCCGCAAATGATGGAAATTCCGGAATATGTGACGGAACAATGGCTTCGGACAGAAGGGGCTGAAAGATTCCATCAAAAGACGGCTTTTTGGGCTGCGAGAATGAAAGTGACTTACGGAAGGATCACGATCCGTGATCAGAAAACACGGTGGGGAAGCTGTAGCAGTGGGGGAAACCTGAATTTTAACTGGCGGCTGCTTCTGATGCCGGAGAGGGTTATGGATTACGTGATTGTCCATGAACTGGCCCACCGGCGGGAAATGAACCATTCTGCGGCTTTCTGGCAGATCGTCGAAACGTATCTGCCGGATTACCGGGAACGGCGGCAGTGGTTGAAAGAAAACGGAAACCGTTATTCGGGGCCTGTTGAATTGCTGAAGCGCTAGAGCAGGCAGACACTGAAATTTTCAGATAAAATGACCGTCGAATTCGGCTAAGCAGCCACAGGCTTTTTCTCAGGAATTTGAGAAAGCATAATGGCGGCAAACATCAGCAGACAGCCGCAGAGTTCTTTTGGAGACAGATACTGGTGCAGGATAATCCATCCAGCTAACAATGAAAATGCAGATTCCAGACTCATAAAGAGTGAGGCAATAACGGGATCTGTATTTTTTTGTGCCACGATCTGCAGTGTATAACCTACCGCACAGGAAAGTACACCTGCATAAAGGAGAGGCTGCCATGCTGTCAGAATGGCATGGAGATTCGGTGATTCTGTCAGCATGGCAGGTATGCCGCAGATGATGCCGCATGTGAAAAATTGAATGCAGGACATGCGGACACCATCGACTTTCGGTGAAAAATAGTCCACCACCATAATATGAAACGAAAAACAAAAAGCGCAGATAAGGACAAGAATATCACCTTTGCCCAGGGAAAGACTTTCTGTCATGCAGAGCAGGTACAGGCCGATGACGGAGAGCCCGACACTGATCCAGGCAATAAGACGGACTTTTTTACCGACAAAAAGGCCGAGGATTGGGACAATCACGATATACATGGCGGTGATAAATCCGGCTTTGCCAACGGTTGTATAGACAATGCCAACCTGCTGAAAAGAACTGGCGATGGCCAGAAGGATACCGCAGACAATGCCGCCGATGACCAGTGTTTTCCTGTCAGATACGGATGAGGAGGATGTCGATGCAATGTCGGCGGCAGAGGCCGCATCACTGTTGGAAGCGTTGACGGTTGCTGCTGATTGTTGGTTGACTTTGTCAAGCAATGGAATAAAAAGCAGCAGAACAAAAGCACCGATAAAGTTTCTGACAGAGTTAAAGGTAAATGGACCGACATAATCCATCCCCACACTCTGCGCGACAAAAGCAACACCCCAGATGAAGGCAGTTAATAAGAGCATCAGATTGCTTTGCATTTTTTTTGAACTCATATTTGGTTCTCCTTTAGATGATCATCTATTATACGTCAAGGCACATGCAGGCTGTTTTTGTTTGTTATTGGTATGGATAAAGACGCAAAACATGTGCTTTTTGATGGTTTATAGTGGTAAAGTATCGTAATAAGGTTTATAATAGCACATGTATCTATGAAAATAAAAGAAAAAAGCATAAAATTTGAAAAAAACACTTGATTATCGACAAAAATAGTGTATTTTATGTAATTAGAAAATTATTTCGAAATTGTCGGAGGATTAAATCATGAAGATCGTTGTAAAATTCGGCGGAAGTTCCCTTGCAAGTGCCGAACAGTTTAAAAAAGTTGCGGATATTATTCACGCAGACCCACACAGAAGATTTGTTGTCCCTTCTGCACCGGGCAAGCGTTTTGATGGAGATACAAAAGTTACAGATATGTTATATGGGTGCTATGATCTGGCAGAAGCCGGCAAGGATTTTGATGGTGCACTGGCAGACATCAAGGCCCGCTATGATGAAATTATTGAAGGACTTGGGCTGGATCTGACACTGGACAAAGAGTTTGAGACAATTCATGAACAGTTCCGTCTGAAAGCAGGAAGAAATTATGCCGCATCCAGAGGTGAATATCTGAATGGTATCGTGCTGGCCAATTATCTTGGTTTTGAGTTCGTTGATGCAGCTACAGTTATCCGTTTTGATGATGCAGGCAATTTTGAAGCAGACAGAACAGATTTGATTTTGTCTTCAAGATTGAAAGATGTTGAATATGCCGTTGTGCCTGGTTTCTATGGGGCTCAGGATGATGGTGTGGTGACAACTTTCTCCAGAGGCGGTTCTGATATCACAGGTTCTATCGTGGCAAAGGCTGTCCATGCGGATGTATATGAGAACTGGACAGATGTTTCCGGTTTCCTTGTGGCAGATCCGAGAATTATCAAGAATCCTGAAGCGATTGAAGCAATTACATATAAGGAACTGCGTGAGCTTTCTTACATGGGCGCATCTGTACTGCATGAAGATGCTATTTTCCCGGTACGTAAAGAGGGCATTCCGATCAATATCCGCAACACAAATAAGCCGGATGATCTGGGCACATGGATTGTAGAAAGCACATGCCGTAAACCGAAGCATACAATTACCGGTATTGCCGGCAAGAAAGGCTTTGCATCGATTAATATTGAAAAAGATATGATGAACTCCGAAATCGGATTTGGCAGAAAAGTTCTGCAGGTATTTGAGGATAATAATCTTTCTTTCGAACATATGCCGTCAGGCGTCGATACAATGACTGTGTTTGTACACCAGTCAGAGTTTGAGCACAAAGAGCAGCAGGTCATCTCAGGTATTCACCGTGCAGTTCATCCGGATCTTCTGGATCTTGAATCCGGTCTGGCACTGATTGCGGTTGTAGGTCGGGGTATGAGAGATACGCGTGGTGTGGCAAGTAAAGTATTCGATGCACTGGCCAAGGCGAATATCAATATCAAGATGATCGACCAGGGATCCAGTGAGCTGAATATTATTATCGGTGTGAAAGAGAAGTATTTCGAGGATGCGATCAAAGTCATCTATGATGCATTTATCACCAATGCAGCACCGGCTAAATAGTCATCACGCAATATTGGCATAACATCAGTCTAAAAACATATAACCATAGTAGGAGTTATAATTGACGCTTATTCGCTGATATGTTAGAATGAGTGAGAAAAGTCCGGTACGAAGCCGGCTGTGAATTTTAGAGAGACGATATAGAATAAAGATAACTGAACAGTTACATATCAAGGCCACGAAGGCGTTTGAGCGTGAATACCCATATGTGTGAGATATGGTTTAGCTCGGTACGTTTTCGTGGCTTTCGTTTTGCATGGGGAGGGACAATATGGACGTTTTAAAGCTACTGGAAGATGTGAAAAATGATAAGGTTTCACTGGAAGAGGCAGCTAAGGAATTAAAGCAGCTGCCTTATGAGGATCTGGGATTTGCCAAGTTGGATCATCATCGTAAGATTCGTTCCGGATTCGGTGAGGTTGTATTTTGCAGTGGCAAATCGGATGAGCATTTGCTGAAGATTTATGAGACATTTTATAAAACTGATACAGAGGTACTCGGTACGCGCGCTTCTGAGCATCAGTATGAGCTGGTGAAAGCCGTTATACCGGAAGTGACTTATGATCCGCTGTCAAGAATTTTGAAGATTGAGAAGCCCGGAAAGGAAAGAATTGGCCGTGTGGCTGTCTGTACAGCCGGTACGGCAGATATTGCAGTTGCTGAAGAAGCAGCACAGGTGGCGGAATATTTTGGCACCAACGTTGATAGATTTTATGATGTGGGTGTTGCTGGCATTCATCGTTTATTTGCCAAACTGGAAGAAATTCGCAAAGCCAACTGTATTATTGCTGTTGCCGGTATGGAGGGAGCACTTGGCGGTGTTCTGGCGGGCCTTGTTGAGGTACCGGTGATTGCTGTTCCGACTTCTATTGGTTATGGTGCGAACTTCGGCGGTCTGTCAGCACTTTTGACAATGCTGAATTCCTGTTCCAATGGCATTACTGTTGTCAATATTGATAATGGTTACGGTGCCGGCTATATCAGTACACAGATTAACCGTTTGGCAGTCAAAGCCTATAAGCCGGAATAAGAGAGACGGGGATTTGGCGGCAATATCATATAGATGAAGCAGTGCCTGCCTGAGAAATTGATTTTGAGCAGTCTATTGTAATTTAAGTATAAAGATAAGGGGATTTGTAAAATGAGCAAGAAAGTTTTATATCTGGAATGTTTTTCGGGTATCAGCGGGGATATGACGGTTGGTGCATTATTAGATCTGGGGGCAGACCCGGAAGTATTAAAACAGTCATTGGATTCACTGCATGTGGATGGTTATGAGGTAAAAATCGGCAGAAGCAGCAAGTGTGGTATTGATGCCTGCGATTTTGATGTGCTGATACCAGATCAGCCGGAATATGATGAAGGCCATATGCATCACCATGATGATGACCACGATCACGAACATCATCACCACGATGATGACCACGACCACGAACATCATCACCATGATGATGACCACGACCACGAACATCATCACCACGATCATGACCATCATCATCATGATCACGGCCATGGTCATCATCATGCGCATGTACATAGAAATATTCATGATGTATTCGCAGTGATTGATAGACTTGAGAATGAGCATGTTAAGACATTAGCGAAAAAAATGTTTATGATTGTTGCGGAAGCAGAGTCTAAAGCCCATGGCCTGCCGATTGAAGAAGTGCATTTCCATGAAGTAGGTGCCATTGATTCTATTGTAGATATTATCAGTGTGGCTGTCTGTGTGGATAATCTCGGTGTGGACGATATTGTCGTTTCCGAATTATATGAGGGATCCGGTCATGTGCATTGTCAGCATGGTATGATGCCTGTGCCTGTACCTGCAACTGCGAATATTGTTGCGGCTAATCACCTGCCGATGAAGATTACGGATGCTCAGGGAGAAATGGTCACACCGACAGGTGCAGCGATTGCAGCTGCTCTTCGTACGCAAGATCATTTGCCAGAGGATTATCAGTTGCTGAAGATCGGCCTTGGTGCCGGCAAGAAGGATTTCCCGAAGGCAAATGTTTTGAGAGCAATGCTGCTTGAAACAAAGGATCAGCCACAGACAGGTGAGGAAGAAGATATCTGGAAACTGGAGAGCAACATTGATGACTGTTCAGGCGAAGTTCTCGGCTATACAATGGAGCGTCTTTTGGCTGCAGGGGCGAGAGATGTATGTTATGCGCCGATTTACATGAAGAAGAATCGTCCGGCCTATATGCTTCATGTGCTGTGCGACCGCAGACAGATTCCTGCAATGGAAGAAATTATTTTTAATGAGACGACAACCATCGGTATTCGCAGATATAAGGTTGAGCGTACAATTTTAAAACGTCATGAAGCAAAAGCCAAAACGGCTTATGGCGAAGTGGAATTAAAGATTTGTGAGAAGAATGGTATCGTTTATCGTTATCCTGAATATGAAAGTGTTAAAAAGCTTTGTGAGGCAGCCGGTGTACCGTTTAAAGTTGTATATCAGGCAGCCTGTGAAGCAGAAATCAGTGAATAAACAGCATGGAAAGCGTGCTGTAAATGAAATAAAATGTCGAACAGGGCATCAGGTATGAGACACAAGAAGTGAGGAATCAGACATGGAAATCAGAACACGTTTAGTAAATTATATGAAGGAATTGGGGGATAAGGATCTGTGTGTGGCTTTTTCAGGCGGCGTGGACAGCTCAGTTATCTTAAGGGCAGCCTGTGAGGCGGCAGCAGCTAATGGTAAAAAGGTGTACGCAGTGACCTTTGAAACAAAACTGCATCCAAAGGCAGACTTGCCGCAGGCTCAGAAAGTGGCCAAAGAAGCAGGCGCTATTCATCATGTTATCTATGTCAATGAGCTGGATAATGAGGAGATGCTCAACAATCCTGTGAACAGATGCTATCTCTGCAAAAAATATTTGTTCCAGAATTTGCTGACATTTGCCGCTGAAAAAGGTATCGATACAATCATGGAAGGCAACAATGCAGATGATCTTCTTATCTATCGACCGGGAACACAGGCAGTTAAAGAGCTTGGGGTATTAAGTCCGCTGGCAGAGCTGGGGATTACAAAGGCACAGGTGCGTGAAATTGCAGCAGATATGGGACTTTCATGTGCCAGCCGCCCATCTTCACCTTGTCTTGCAACACGACTGCCGTATGGTACACCGATTTCATTCGAACTGCTTGCAAGGGTGGATGCCGGTGAACAGTGGCTGAAGGAACAGGGATTCCCAATTGTCCGTCTCCGCATTCACGGTGATATTCTGCGTATTGAAATTGAAAAAGAACGTTTTTCGGATTTTATTGCAATGGCAGATAAGATCACAGCCAAGATGAAAGAACTTGGTTTCGTCTATATTACATTGGATGCGGAAGGTTTTCGCTCAGGCAGCATGGATGTACATATTGTGAAATAGCCAGAAAAGAAATAAAGTAAAATGAGCCGTTCCGGGACTGAAACAGAAGAAACGATGCCCGGAACGGTTTTTGTGTCAATGATAAAAAGCCGGAAAGGAAGCAGTTGATTCTTATGAAATACAGGCAATAATGTGCTCATATTCAGATGGTCTGAAATGCACAATAAAATGCTGCTGTTGTCTCTGAGAAAGATAATAGCACGGAATATTTTCAAGACCAAGCGCTCTGGCTTTATGCAGACGATGATTGCCGTCAATCAGCAGCAAATGATCTTTGGAAAGCTCGGCAACCACCAGAGGCTTTGTCAGATCGGAGGCCATGGCCCGGGTGTGACTGACTCTGGCATCATTATGGTCAGCCAGTAAAGCGGTGGAAAGTGTCTGGATTGTATAAGAATCAGGATGTTGTTCAATGTCTTCAAGAATAGAAGTGACATCCCAGATGAGAATACCGTTGTCTGTTGCAAAATGATATTTCTGTCGCATAAATCAAACCCTCTGTAAATGGAAAAAGTTGGTAACAACGAAAAAAGGCAACGTGCGATAGACGCCGTTGCCTTTTACTGCTCTATCATAGCATAATATTTTTAAAATGTATATCCCCTAATTTAAAAATATTGATTTATGAGTGCAGATATAGTATGATAATCAGAGAATTTTATGAAAAAGAATTTAGGAGGCGTAATGTGAACCGGTTTATTAACGATACGAAAAAGTACTGGAAATATACCTTATACGCTGCAAAGTCACAGTTGAAGACAGAGGTAGCCAATTCCTATCTGAACTGGATCTGGTGGGTGCTTGAGCCATTCTGTTTTATGTTGATTTATGCATTTATTTTCGGGTATATGCTTGGACGTAAAGAACTGTATTATAATGTTTATATATTTGTAGGTCTTGCCATCTGGGATTTCTTTAACAGATGCATCAAGAGCTCAGTCAGAATGGTGAAGCGTAATAAGTCGATTGTATCCAAAGTTTATCTGCCGAAGCATACATTGATTATGTCAGATATGATGGTCAATGGTTTTAAGATGTTGATCTGCTTTGGCCTTTCATTGGGAATGATTATCTATTACAAGGTACCTATTGGCTGGCAGGCGCTCTATGCAATTCCGTCTTTGGTTACGATACTCATATTTACATTTGGATGCTGCTGCATTTTGCTTCATCTGGGTGTATTTATTGATGATATGGCGAATGTGATTAACATTGTATTGCGCTTTGTATTCTATTTGACGGGTATTTTCTATAATATTAATATTTTCCCGGAGCCAATTCACAGTTTGATTTTGAAAGGCAATCCGCTGGCATTCATGATTTCTGGTTTTAGGGATTCAATCCTTTATCAGACGGTTCCGTCAAGAAAATGGCTGCTGCTTTGGTTTGTTATCTCGGTTGCCTTAGCGGCATTTGGTGTTTGGAATATTTATAAGAATGAAAATACGTATGTAAAGGTAATATAATATGGATGAATATGCAATTACAGTCAAAGATTTAAAGATTCGTTATAAAAGTGTACAAGCGTACTCCATTAAGAAAAGTCTGCTTCGCTTAAAAGGCGTGGAAGCTAAAGCTTTTGAGGCGGTGCGTGGTATCAGTTTTGAAGTAAAGCAGGGAGAGATTCTCGGTATTACAGGTAAGAACGGAAGCGGTAAGTCGACATTGCTTCGTGCGTTGGCGCATATTTTTTCGGCGGACGAAGGCAGTATCGATCTGCATGGACATTCTGTGTCATTACTGGCCATCGGTGTTGGATTTAAGAACGAGATGACAGGGCGTGAGAATATTATGCTGTCTGGTATGCTGCTTGGATTCAGTGAGAAAGAAGTCCTGGATCGGATGGATGATATTATTGAATTTGCCGGTTTAGGTGAATTTATTGATATGCCGGTGCGTACCTATTCAAGTGGTATGTATTCCAAGCTCGCATTTTCTATTACGGCCATTCTTGAAACAGACATCATGCTGATTGATGAGGTGCTCAGTGTGGGTGATGAGAAGTTCAAGAAGAAGAGCTATGAGAAGATGAAATCACTGATCTCACAGCGTAACCGGACGGTTGTTATTGTGTCACATAATCTTAAGACTTTGGAAGAATTGTGTGACCGTGTTATGTGGATGCATGAAGGCAAGATTGTGAAGATCGGTGAACCGGTTGAAGTATTGAATGAGTATCGGGAGTTCATGAAATAGATGATGAAAGGAAGCGATAGGATGAATGGCCTGCTGTCAGTCATTATACCTGCTTATAACGAGCAGGAGATGATACCAAAAGCCGCAGCGACAATTGCAGAGATACTTGAGCAGGCAGAGATTTCCTATGAATTGCTTTTTGTGAATGATGGTTCCAGGGATCTTAGCTGGCAGTGTATAGAAGAAGCTGCGGATCAGAATCCAAGCATTCGCGGATTGAATTTTTCGAGAAATTTCGGCAAAGAATCGGCGATGTTTGCCGGTTTATCAGAAGCAGTGGGAGATTGTGTGGTCGTGATTGACTGCGATCTGCAGCATCCACCGGGGAAAATTGTCGAAATGTATCGGCTCTGGCAGGAAGGATACGAAGTTGTTGAGGGCGTAAAGCGCAGCAGAGGTAAAGAAAGTCCTGTTCATACATTTGCGGCTTCATGCTTTTACAAATTGATTGGGAGTGCGGCGGGATTTGATATGAGCCGTGCATCTGATTTTAAGCTGCTGGATAGGAAGGCGGTGAATGTTCTCCTGAATATGAAGGAGAAGAATGCATTCTTTAGGGCACTTTCCTCATGGGTGGGCTTCAAAACAACGGAAGTTCCATTTGAGGTACAGGAGCGAGAAGCCGGTGAGTCCAAGTGGTCAGTCAAGGCCCTTACCAGGTATGCCATTTCCAACATTACATCATTCTCGGCTGCGCCAATGCAGATTGTGACATTTTTGGGCGTTGTCATGCTGATTGTATCGGTTGTGTTGGGCGCAATCTCTATTGGACAAAAGATATGCGGTGTTGCTTTGGGTGGCTTTACGACGGTGATTATCATACAGCTTTTTACAGGCAGTATTATTATGATTAGCCTTGGTATTATCGGCTACTACATTGCAAAGATTTATGATGAGGTCAAAGGACGTCCACGTTATATTATCGCATCGACCTGTGGCAGCAAACCATTGGATAAAGACAAGATGACCGTTGATAAATAGAACATTTTTGGTAAAGAAAAGAAGGGTGACTGGATTGAAAACAATAGTTGAAGTGTACGATGCCGACAATCGCAGACCGGAAGTTATGGAAAGGGCAGGAGCAATCCTGAAAAAGGGCGGACTTGTAGCTTTTCCGACAGAAACGGTGTACGGACTGGGTGGAGATGCTCTGAATCCTGAAGCGTCGGCCAGAATTTATGCGGCAAAGGGACGGCCATCGGATAATCCGCTGATCGTGCATATCGCAGATATGGAAGCGCTTAAAGTACTGGCATCGGAAGTTCCTGAGAAAGCCAGACTGCTGGCGGATCGTTTTTGGCCGGGACCATTGACCATGATTATGCCTAAATCAGATGCGGTGCCTTATGCAACAACAGGCGGTCTGGATACAGTTGCTATTCGTATGCCATCGCATCCGACAGCTTATGAATTGATCAGAAGCTCCGGTGTGTATATTGCGGCACCGAGTGCCAACACATCAGGCAGGCCAAGTCCGACAACTGCACAGCATGTCTATGAGGATTTGAATGGACGTATTGATATGATTATCGACAGCGGCAAAGTGGATATCGGATTGGAATCTACCATTGTGGATCTGACCGGAGAGATACCAACGATTCTGCGCCCGGGTTATATAACGAAGGAAATGCTGGAAGAGGCTGTGGGCCCTGTGACCATTGACAAGGCAATTCTTGCAGATCATGAGGATCCGAATCTTCGTCCAAAGGCGCCGGGAATGAAATATAAGCATTACGCACCGAAGGGCGATCTGGTTATTGTGGAAGGAAAGAAGCAGGCAGTGGCCGAGACAATCAATCATTTAACAAAGATGGATGCAGAAGCCGGATTAAAAACAGCAGTTATTGCTTCTGATGAGAATTTATCTCTTTATGATGTGGACTGCAAGATCAATATCGGGTCCAGAGAACATGAGGAAAGCATTGCGGCTAATCTGTATGAAGTCCTTCGTGAAATGGATGAGATGGGGGTTCAGAAGATGTATTCGGAGAGTTTTGCCGGCGGCGGACTTGGCGCGGCCATTATGAATCGCCTGCTGAAAGCGGCCGGACATCATGTGATCCGCGTATAATATTTATGGTATTCAGCCGGATACCCGGAGGCATGGACAAAGGGTATTCGGACAATATATATAACAAAGGAGAATGAGAAAATGATAGCACTTGGATGTGATCATGGTGGTTATGAACTGATGCAGGAAGTGATAAAATATCTGGAGGAGCACGGCCTGGAATATAAGAATTACGGTACTTATTCCACAGATTCCTGTGACTATCCGGATTATGCCAAAAAGGTAGCAGAAGCAATTCTTGTAGGTGAATGTGAAAAAGGTATTCTGATCTGCGGTACAGGCATTGGTATTACAATTGCAGCCAACCGTTATGAGGGAATCAGAGCAGCCAACTGTACAAACAGCTTTATGGCGGAAGCTACAAGAGAGCATAATGATGCCAATATTCTTGGTATGGGAGCACGTGTCATTGGTGTGGGCACTGCATTGAAGATTGTGGATACATTCCTGAATACACCATTTTCCAATGATGAAAGACATAAGAGAAGAATTGCAAAGATTGAACATTAAAGCATCAAATCATCCGCCGGGCAGGCGTCAGTGCCTGCCTTTAACGGGTGATTTTTGCTGTTTATGTGAATAATGAACAAAAGGAGGATAAAGATGTCAGAAAAGAGGCAAGATTATATCAGCTGGGATGAGTATTTTATGGGGGTAGCAAAGCTTGCAGGACTAAGATCTAAGGATCCGAACAGTCAGGTTGGTTCCTGCATTGTCAGCCCGGATAATAAGATCCTGTCCATTGGTTATAATGGTTTTCCGAGGGGGTGTTCGGACGATGTATTCCCATGGAGCCGAGAAGGCGATGAGTTGGATACCAAGTATTTTTATGTTACTCACAGCGAATTGAATGCTATTTTGAATTACCGCGGAGGCAGCCTGGAAGGAAGCAAAATTTATGTGTCATTGTTCCCGTGCAACGAATGCTCCAAGGCGATTATCCAAAGCGGAATTAGAGAGATTATCTATGATTCGGATAAATATGGTGACACACCGGCTGTTATAGCATCGAGAAAAATGCTGGATGCAGCGGGGGTTCATTATCGCCGTTATATTCGGAGCGGGCGGGAACTGAAGATAACAGTATAAAAAAATAAACAAGCGTTAAGCAGTTTGCATGAATTGTTTGTGTGCAAACTGTTCAATATATACATTGATTAGATACAGAATTATGTATACAGTAGACATGCTAAATAATAAACATGACGCTATGCAAAAGAATTATAGACATATTTATTAAAATTTGCTAAAATAATTATTGAGCGAATTTGAAACAGATAGAGCAATCATAAAAGGGAGAGAGAGGATGAGAGATAAGCATGGTATAGGACAGGCGATTGTGATGATCACACAGCTCAGCATCAATATGCTTGTACCTGTTTTTATGTGTCTGTTCATTGGTATCTGGCTGGATAAGCGATTGGGTACAGGATGGCTGACACTTGTTTTTCTGATTCTTGGTATTATGGCATCTATTCGTTCAATGTTCATCACGTTAAAGCCATTGTTGAAGGGAGAAAGAGAGAAGAAGGATGAAGCATTTAAAAAGCAACTGGATGAGCAATTTAAAGACTCAGAATGAAGCGCTTGCGGATCTGATTCTTGGTATCCTGATATTTGGCATACTGGTAGTATTTGTGGGACTGTTTGTGGCCCCGGATAAAGCAGCCTTTGTGTTGGGTGCAGTACTTGGTACAGCGACTTCCGTAATTCGAGCCGTGCATATGGCGGTGACACTTGATCGGCAGCTGGATTACGGTGAGAAGGATGCAAGAGCTTATGCGGCACGTAATTATGGTATTCGTTATCTGATTATGATCGCAGTGCTTCTTGTTTCAACCAGACTGGGTGTTTCCGGCATGGCGGGAGCTGTCATCGGATTGTTTTCGATGAAGCCGGCTGCGATTCTGAGTCCTCAGATTCACAAGTATATTTATACCAGAATTTTTGGCAAAGGAAGGTGAAGTTATGGGCAATGAAGTCGACTTTATGGTACATGGATATGTTCCTCTGAACATTTTCGGCCATGAAGTCTGGTTGACGACAACACATGTCTGCCTGCTGATTGTCTGCCTTTTTATGCTGGTCATAGGGCTGATTGTCAACAACAAGATGAAGCACGCAACAGAGGTGCCGGGAATGGTACAGAACATTGCGGAGCTTTATGTGGAAATGATGGACGACGTGGTCCAGTCAAGTATGTTCAGGCATTGGGGCAAATATGCCAACTATATCCTGACAATTTTCATGTTCCTTCTGTTTTCCAACATTTCGGGTCTTTTCGGACTCAGACCGCCAACTGCTGATTACGGTGTGACATTGCCGCTGGCATTGATCACATTTGTTTTGATTCAGTTTAATGCATTCAAGTGGAAGGGTGTTGGAGGCTATGTGAAGGATCTGATGGATCCAATCCCATTATTCCTGCCAATCAATATTATCAGCGAATTTGCAACGCCGGTTTCACTGTCGCTGCGTCTGTTTGGTAATGTCATGGCCGGAACCATTATGCTGGCATTGTATTACGGCATGCTGCCTGTGCTGGCAACAGTAGTGATTCCGTCATTCTTACATGCATATCTTGACTTATTCTCCGGAGCGATCCAGGCATATGTCTTCTGTATGCTGTCAATGACATTTATCTACCAGAAAATGCCGGAATAAAATATCCGGACAATCAAAATTTATATTTTTTTAAGGAGGAAATATAATGAATGGTATAACAAATGAAGGTTTAGTATTAGCGTGTTCAGCAATTGGCGCCGGCCTCGCTGTTATTGCCGGTATCGGACCTGGTGTAGGCCAGGGTATTGCAGCCGGTCATGGTGCATCTGCAGTTGGACGTAACCCGGGTGCTAAGGGTGATATCATGCAGACAATGCTTCTTGGTCAGGCCGTTGCCGAGACAACAGGTCTTTATGGTCTGGTTATCGCTCTGATCCTGCTCTTTGCCAACCCATTATTTGGCAAACTGTAAGATCAGACAATATTGTTTAAGCAACAATATAAAACAGAGATATTCTGAAAGGAGGCTTAAACTTGGAGGACAGATTGTTTGGGCTTGACGTGCAGCTCCTGTTCGATGCGTTTGTACTGTTTGTTGTGATTATGATCATGTACGCCATCATGAGCAGGCTCTTCTTTAAGCCGGTGCGTGCATTTCTTGAACAGAGAAAGCAGGCAGTGGCAGCAGACAGAGATGAAGCACAGCAACTTCAGGAAGCAGCTGAGGTATCAAAGGCGGCTTATGAAGAAAAGCTGAAGGCTGTACACAAAGAAGCCGAAGAGATTCTATCCGCATCCAGAAAAGCTGCAATGAAGCAGCAGGATGCCATTATTGACCAGGCGAAGTCAGAAGCCTCTGCAATCATGGAACAGGCAGACAGAGAAACAGTATCTGAAAAACAGCGTATCAAAGCGGATGTGAGAAAAGAGATGTGTGGACTGGCACTTGCAATGACAGGACGGTTTGCAGATCAGGCTGATCCACAGCGTGGAGAAGTTCTTCTTGAGGAAGCGCTGAAGGAAATGGGTGGTGAAGCATGGTTGAATTAATTGTTACAGCGATCAATGTGTTCATCCTGTTTTTCCTGATAGGATACCTTGTCTCGGATATGCTGTCCGGAATGCTGACCAAGCGTCAGGAACGGATTGCTGATGACATCAACACAGCCCGTATGAGTAAAGAAGAAGCACTGGCTCTTAAGAATGATTATGAGCACAGACTGGCTGATTTTGAAAGTGAAAGGGCTGATATTCTTGAGAATACACGCAGGAAAGCTGCACAGATGGAAGAGAGAATTCTGCTGGATGGACAGCAGGAGGCTGACAGAGTGATTGCCCGTGCGAAGAGAGAAGCTGAGTTGAAGAAGACGAAGCTTAAGGAAGATGTCAGACATGATATGATCATGGCTGCATCTATCACAGCATGCAAGCTGGCAGCAGAAACTCTTGATGACAAGAAGCAGGCGGTATATATTCAGGAAATGCTGGATGAGATGGGTGAATCAACATGGCAGAATTAATTGATAAGACATATGGAGAGGCATTGTTTCAGCTGAGTCTTGAAGAAGGCAAGGTAGAACAGTATGCCGATGAAGTAAGAAGCATCAAAGAAGCCATTGCTGAGAACCCTGAATTCATGGTTTTACTGGACCATCCTCAGATTACGAGGGAAGAGAAAGTGGAAGTTATGAGAAACTGTCTGGATGGCAGAGCCTCTGACAGTGTGACCGGCTTCTTTGTTACCGTTATTCAGGCGGGAAGACAGCATTTTCTTATGGGAATGATTGATTATTTCCTGGATGCTGTCAGAAAGTATCAGCATATTGGCATAGCAGATGTGACCAGTGCCTGTGCATTGAGTGATGCGCAGAAGGCGGCCGTTGAAAAACGGCTTTTGGAGACAACGGGTGATGTCTCCATTGAGATTAATTATCAGGTAGATCCTGAGATCATTGGAGGATTGGTTATCCGGATCGGTGACAAGGTTGCCGATAATAGTATCCGGACCCAGATCAATACTCTGACGAAGGCTATATTAAACAGCTAGAAAGAAGGTGCCAAAAGCTCCATGAATTTAAGACCTGAAGAAATTAGTTCAGTTATTAAAGAACAGATTAAGAGATATAAATCAGAACTTGAAGTATCAGATATTGGTACAGTTGTTCAGGTAGCGGATGGTATTGCGCGTATTCACGGACTTGAGAATGCGATGCAGGGCGAACTTCTTGAATTCCCGGGTGACGTTTATGGTATGGTCATGAACCTGGAGGAAGATAATGTTGGTGCCGTTTTGCTCGGCAGCAACAGAAATATCAATGAGGGAGACGTTGTTAAGACAACAGGACGAGTAGTTGAGGTACCGGTTGGTGACGCAATGCTTGGACGTGTTGTCAATGCTCTTGGTCAGCCAATCGATGGCAAAGGCCCTATTGATACCAATGCTTTCCGCCAGATTGAGAGAGTAGCCCATGGCGTTATCGAGAGAAAGAAAGTCGATACACCGTTACAGACAGGAATTAAGGCGATTGACGCCATGATCCCGATTGGCCGTGGTCAGCGTGAGCTGATTATCGGTGACAGACAGACTGGTAAGACAGCCATTGCCCTTGATACGATTATCAATCAGAAAGGACAGGATGTCCTTTGTATCTATGTTGCAATTGGTCAGAAACAGTCGACAGTATCTTCTATTGTACACACACTGGAATCCTTCGGAGCCATGGATTATACAGTTGTTGTTGCAGCAACAGCATCCGAACTTGCACCATTGCAGTATATCGCGCCATATGCGGGCTGTGCGATCGGTGAAGAGTGGATGGAGCAGGGCAAGGATGTCCTCATTGTTTATGATGACTTGACAAAGCATGCTGCTGCTTATCGTACACTTTCCTTGCTTCTCCGCAGACCACCAGGGCGTGAAGCATACCCAGGTGACGTTTTCTACCTGCATTCAAGACTTCTGGAACGTGCTTCCAGACTGTCCGATGATCTGGGCGGCGGTTCATTGACTGCACTTCCGATCATTGAAACACAGGCAGGCGACGTATCTGCGTATATTCCGACGAACGTTATCTCCATCACAGACGGACAGATCTACCTTGAAACAGAAATGTTCAACTCAGGTTTCAGACCAGCGATCAATGCCGGACTTTCTGTCAGCCGAGTTGGTGGTGATGCGCAGATCAAGGCAATGAAGAAGATTGCCGGTCCTATCCGTACAGAGCTTGCTCAGTTCAGAGAGCTGCAGTCCTTCGCACAGTTCGGTTCCGATCTGGATGCGGATACACTGCAGAACCTGGCACAGGGCGAACGTATCCAGCAGATACTGAAACAGCCTCAGTATCAGCCAATGCCGGTTGAGAAGCAGGTTGTTATGATTTATGCCGTTACAAGAAGACATCTGACAGATATTCCTGTAGATCAGGTACTTGACTTTGAAAAGGGTCTGCTTGAATACATGGACAGCAAATGCGATGATGTTCTGGCAGCTATCCGTACAGAAAAGGTACTGACAGAAGATATCGAAGCAGGTCTTGTAAAGGCAATCACAGAGTACAAGAAGGTATTTCTGGAAGAAAATAAGAGGTGATAAAGCATGGCCTCAATGAGAGAAATTAAACGACGCAAAACCAGTATTCAGAGTACGGCTCAGATTACAAAAGCCATGAAACTGGTTTCTACGGTTAAGTTTCAGAAGGCGAAAGTCAAAGCTGAAACCACCCGTCCGTATTTTGACAAGATGTATGAGACAGTGTCTTCTATCCTGTCAAGATCAGGCAATATTCACCATCGTTATCTGATGCAGGGTGAATCTCAGAAAAAGGCAGTTATTGTCATTACGTCCAATCGCGGCCTTGCCGGCGGCTACAACAGTAATGTTGAAAAGGCTGTTACCAGTGTCGGTTTTAATCCTGCAGATGTGCAGCTTTACACAGTAGGTAGTAAAGGACGTGACAATCTCTCCAAAAAAGGTTATGCCGTAGCAAAGGATTACGGCGATGTCATTGAAGCACCAACGTATCGTGCAGCAATGGATATCGGCCGTGATGTGCTGAATGCCTTTTCGTCCGGTGAAGTGGGTGAAATCTGGATGGCCTATACGGTCTTCAAGAATACGATCACTCATATTCCGAAGATGATCCGTCTTCTGCCTGTAGCTGTTCCTGAAGAGGAAACAGCCGAAGAGAAGAAAGACGGACCACTGCTTCTGATGAATTTTGAGCCGGAACCGGAAGAAGTACTGGATGCAGTCATTCCGAAGTATATCAATAGTGTTATTTACGGTGGTATGATGGATGCCGTTGCCTCTGAGAACGGTGCCCGTATGACAGCCATGGATAATGCAACAAGCAATGCAGAGGATATGATTGAGAATCTGACATTAAGCTATAACAGAGCAAGACAGGGTGCGATTACACAGGAAATTACCGAAATCGTATCCGGTGCAGAAGCGCTTAAATAAACAGAAGGGAGTGATAGCAGCATATGGCAGAGCATAGTATTGGCAAAATCACTCAGATTATCGGTGCGGTACTGGATATCAAGTTTGCCGACGGAAATCTTCCTGAGATAAACGATGCCATCCGCATTACCAGAAAAGACGGCTCAACACTTGTTGTTGAAGTTGCTCAGCATCTGGGTGATGATACTGTCCGCTGTATTTCCATGGGACCTACTGATGGTCTTGTGCGTGGTATGGAGGCTATCGCTACAGGCGGCCCTATTACGGTGCCTGTAGGTGAAAAGACACTGGGACGTATTTTCAACGTTCTCGGTGAAGCAATTGATAATAAAGAAGCTCCACAGGCTGAAGAACACCTGCCGATTCATAGAAAACCACCTGCTTTTGAAGATCTGTCTGATGAGCAGGAAATCCTTGAAACAGGTATCAAAGTCGTTGACTTACTTTGCCCTTATCAGAAGGGTGGTAAGATCGGTCTGTTCGGCGGTGCCGGTGTAGGCAAGACCGTCCTGATCCAGGAGCTGATCCGTAATATCGCAACAGAGCACGGCGGCTACTCTGTATTCACAGGTGTAGGCGAGCGTACACGTGAAGGTAATGACCTTTACACAGAAATGTCTGAATCCGGTGTTATCAACAAGACAACCATGGTATTCGGACAGATGAATGAGCCACCTGGCTCAAGAATGCGTGTCGGTCTGACAGGACTGACAATGGCAGAACATTTCCGTGATACCGGCAAAGACGTGCTGCTTTTCATTGACAATATTTTCCGTTTTACACAGGCTGGTTCAGAGGTATCCGCTCTGTTGGGCCGTGTACCTAGTGCCGTTGGTTATCAGCCGACACTGCAGACGGAAATGGGTGCGCTTCAGGAGCGTATCACATCTACAAAGACAGGTTCCATCACATCCGTACAGGCTGTATATGTACCTGCCGATGACTTAACAGACCCTGCTCCGGCAACGACATTCACCCATCTGGATGCAACGACGGTACTTTCACGTTCCATCGTTGAGCTGGGTATTTATCCGGCCGTTGATCCGCTGGAATCCACATCACGTATGTTGGATCCGCATATTGTTGGTGAAGAACATTACCGTGTTGCCAGAAGCGTACAGGAGATTCTTCAGCGTTATAAAGAATTACAGGATATTATCGCTATTCTTGGTATGGATGAACTTTCAGAAGAAGATAAGCTGGTTGTATCCAGAGCACGTAAGGTTCAGAGATTCCTGTCCCAGCCTTTCTTCGTAGGCGAACAGTTTACAGGTCTGAAAGGACGTTATGTACCGCTGTCTGAGACAATCCAGGGCTTCAAGGAAATCATTGCAGGTAAATATGATGATATTCCTGAAAGCTATTTCCTGATGGCAGGTAATATTGATGACGTTCTTGCCAAAGTGAAATAAGTCTGGAGGATGAGATATGGAAGCCTTGATGCAGCTGCAGATCATTACACCGGATCATCTGATGTGTGATGAATCTGTCAAAATGGTTGAAATGAGAACTGCGGAAGGCGAGATTGGCGTCCTTCCGGGACATATTCCGGTGACTGTCATGATGGCGCCGGGAGTTACTCATATCACAAAGGCTGACGGAAGTATCCGACATATTGCGATTCATGATGGTTTTGTAGAAATACAGCCAGACAAGGTCAGCATCATGGCGGAAATTGCCGAATGGCCAGAGGAAGTCGATCTGGATAGAGCAAAAGCTGCGCTTTCCCGTGCGAGAGAGCGTATCACTAATCCAGGTCCGGATACGGATATTGCCCGCGCAAGACGTGCATGGGCCCGTGCCGCAGCTCGAATTGAATTACTTACCAGAGAGTGGTAGCATAAAACTGCTGTCAGCAGTCGCCGGAATAAATGTTCCGGTGACATGCTGGCAGCATTTTTTTATACAAAAAATTTATGATATACTTTAGATAGCAATTTGCGGAATTGACGCTTAAATTGTTTGGAATGATGCGGTTGTTCATGCATATCGTAATCCCATACAGCTTCTGCAACGATGAGATTGAGATGAGCGATAGGCAGAGGCGGTAACAGGCTTTTATCAGGTAAAACGGCTTTTAAGTCAGAAAAAGCTTTGGAGGTAATGGTGTCAGGTTGTTGTCGAAGGGTTCCGTCGGCCATATACCAATACCATTGCCTATCTGATTTTATACGAATTTTCCAACCTAAAAAAGTACAATTTTTTTGAGAATAGGCATTCGGTTGAAGCATATAGGTTCCATCATTATACAAATCTTTTGTGCATCGGAATTCATAGGAGCCACTTGGATTAACAAATACTTTGCCATTTGTTTCATCATAGTTCCATGAGAGTGAGCGTGTAGGTTTTGATGTATAATAATAGATATGAAAAGCATTTTCCTTGATGTTCTGTGCCCACGTGGCATAAAGGGTAACCTCTTTCACATGATTTAAAGGCAGATGAGGGATAGGCTGATGATCAAATAAACGGTATAATGATGCATCATTGTTCCATTGATAATCTTTTGCAGCAACAAAGCCTCCGGAATTTAAGTACCAATAAGATTTCGCATGGATGGTGACTAAAATGTGCCATCCTGTAAAATGCCACCCATCAAGATGAAATGGATTTTCTAATGGAATGGCAGTGCCATCATTTCTTAAAGAATAATCTTTTGGCAAATAAATGATGCTGTCTTGTTTGTTTTGCATTTCATCAGAATAGTTGCCTGAGTCATTGGGTTTGAATGAAGGAACAGGACAAACAGATGGCAGATTAGACACAAATCGAACTGGATACATGATATGGGTTGGGTCTTCTGTTGGTTCAGTCTGGTATCCCTCAAGATCCTCTTGAAAAACGGATGGCAGGGATGAGGCGTTTTCCTTTTTGCTGGCAAAATATTTTTGTTTTGGTGTATTCTTAACAATGTAACGAATATAGTTTAAGGTTTCTTCATAGCACTTATCTTCATAGTGAACATCTTCTAATCCCATAAAGCCGATTTCATCAGAAAGATAGCTTCCAGCAACATTAATGTAATAGCAATTGGTCAATTGTACAAAATATTGTGACATATCGTATATCAGAGGATTTGCTTTTTCATTTCTGGTGACGACCTTGTCTGAAAAACTTTTAGAAGTTCCCTCTTGTGTAAGGAAAACACTCTGCCGTTTACATTGAATCATAATAATATGATCGCCGTATCTTTTCTTCAGAACCTCTGCACAGATACGTATGCGGCGTTGCAGTTCGGAAATTGGCATATCATCCATAAAAGAAAAAGATTCTGCTTGTAACGTATGTGCAATCTCTCCTCTGAAATCAGTAAAATAATGGCTATCAATCTGATAAGCACGAGGACTGGACAGACTGAAAAAATCTATTAGGAGCCATTCTCCTGGGGACGTGATCAGTTTTTTGATATAGGTTCCGGCCAGTTCATCCTGTACAATTTGATCATACCAGGAGGAATGATAGTCTTTAACGGCTGCTTTATTATAATTGACAGGTGTCGATTCAACAAAAGGAGGTACTTGAAAAAGGTAAGCAGACGTAACAAAATTTCGCTCATCGTCAAAATTAAGGTTGGTTCTGGAAATGCAAGACCCCCAAAGGTCAACAACAGTAGGTTTTAAAGTCTCTTTTTCATAGCCGAATTTTTCGGCGGCATGTTCAAAAGCCTGTGTATCAGATGTTTGCATTAAAGTAAACCAGGCACCATAATTTTGAAAAGTGATTTGCTTTCGGTGAAGAAGTCCTAATTTCTTCATTTGAGGCTTTGCCCATTTTTGTATATCCTGCAAAAGAGATGGAATACGGAAATGATGGAGAAAAAGGGCGTCATAATTTATATTCCGTTGCTTATAGTTTTTCTGCCGAACTGAATCGAAAGCTTCAAATATCTGACAAAATTCTGAGAGATGGTCAAAAGTCTGCCCCTCCAGCTTTCTTAAATAAGTTTTGGCAGGAAGATCAGTATGATTGTCATCTGCAAGATATAGCAGAATCGGTTTGTACTGTTCAATAAAATCAGGAGATGCGCACAAAACAAGATCTTCTAATAAATGCTGGTCGTTTAAAAATAGATGAAAGGCCTTCTTTTCTAAAGTGTTGAAATAAGTACAGAATCTTTCAAGACTAAGAGGAAAATAAGGTGGTGTATTAAAAATATCTGTCTTTGATTGAAACCATACATGGACTCGGTGGGCAATATCCTGATAATAAGCATCTTCAAAACGGTAAAGGGCTAATTTTTCATTAAAAGGTTTAAATGAAAAATAACAATTGTCTAAAGAAATAATATGGCAGTCCACCTGATCAAGAAAAGCCTGTTCGATTGTCTGAATATATTGCAGATATGGGTTGGAGGCTTTCACACGAATACGGTTTTTGATGACATAATATTGTGGGCGAAAAACATGTAGTAATAAGATCTGTTCAGGCGCAATATGTGAAAGAAGGTGGGAAGCAAACTGTTTTGTCCAGACAACAGCCCTGTCCACGGTTAAAGTATTTGAAATACACTCTTCAATAACAGCCTGAAAATCTATAACAAGTAAATCTGGTCTGATATCGGTTCCTATTTCCTTTGGCAGTACAGCATCTGGATAATGCTGCGTATTTAACAGAGAATCGATATACGTGACTTGATAATCTTTTGAAAGAAAAGGTTGTCTGCTCAGTTCCTGGCAAATTCTTCCACCAAATAGGAGTAGAGATTTCTGTTGATTCATTATTAATGCTCCTTATATTTAAAGTTAATTAAAAGTTACTAGACAAACCACATTATAATGTATAGCATATTTGCATGTGATTTGCAAGATGAGCGCTTCTGGTTCTATATAAACATCTTGAATTACGTCTATCGGACATGTTATAATAGCGGGGATAAAAGGAGGCGTTTATTGATGAAGATATATACATGGCTGCAGAGAATTTTGTTTGCGGTTATGGGTGTTGTGTTTTTGATTATTACACTTGGATGTTTATATAATTTTTCTCAGGTCGATTTAGGTGATAGTAATAATACGCCGGTTTTGTTTGCGTTTGGTGTTATTGTTGCTTTACAATTATTCGTGATTATACGTGCTTTGTTCCGACTGGTAGATAAAATAGAATATGATGCGTCAAAAAAGAGTCATTATCTGATTCCGGTGGTTTGTTTTTGTATTATGGCAGTGGTTTTTATCATATTGATGTGTGTGATGCAGCCAAGACCCATTACGGACAGTTACGATGATTTAGATACGGCGGCCTGGATTGAATCGCATGGTGCGGTAGATGTTGATAATTACCATATCAAATATATGGGCGCTTTTAGTAATAACTATACATTGACGCTTATTTTTGCAGTGATATTGAAAGTATTGCCTTTTTTGCAGATGTCTGGCATTTTGATGGTTTTAACATTGATGAATGCAGTTGCGATTTTGGTCGCTATATTTTTGATGTGGTTGATTCTTAAAGAGTGTGTCGGTATACGTGCGGCGAATAAGGCACTGATTTTGTGTACTTTCAATCCGATTTATTACTGTTTGGTGTTTTGGATTTATTCGCTTACATTCAGTCTGCCGGTTATGATGGGAATCGTGTATGTAGCGATTAGAATTTATAAATGCATAGATATAAAAAAGAAGGAAGTTCTCCTGGAGATATTTTTAGGCATACTTATTGTTGTGGGGTATGAATTAAGACCCACAAATGTATTTCCGGTGATTGCAATGGTATTAGCATTGCCACTTGTTCTTTCAAAACATCATGTATTAAAAAAAATTTTGAGATCAGGTATAGTTGCGCTGATTGCAGCAGTGGTTTTGTCTGTTACCGTTTCCACGGTCAAAGATCGTTATTTTGGAGAGATTCAAGATCAAAATTATCCAATTTTATATTGGATATCGATGGGATCGCATGGAAGTGGTGATTTAGTTAGCAACGGTGAAGAGAAAGCGATTCTTGAAAAGTATGAGACAGCGGATGAGCGTTCAAATGCTTTTCTGAAGCGGACAATAGACAATTATAAGCAGCTTGGCATATCAGGAACAGCAGATCTGTGGGTACGAAAGACGTTAACTACATGGGCAGATGGCTATTCAACTGTCCATAATCGAATGTCACATGGGGAAATTCAGAACTACCTCTATGAATTGATTGGCGGAACGCATCGCCAGCTGTTTTATATTTACTGCCAGGCATATCGCTTTTTAATTGTATTAGGCGTGGTTCTTTTTTGCCTGAATGGTTCCAGAAAAAAGAAAGGTGACGTGCTGTATTATATTATGTTTCTTTCGCTGGCAGGTGGTATTGCTTTTTACATGCTGTGGGAAGCAAAGAACATATATTCAGCGGCTTTTCTATTACCGATGATTATTTTGGCTCAGGAAGGCATTGGAACTTTATCAAAGAATATATTCACAGTGCCACAGGTACGTGAAAGACGGCGGTTTATCAATAGTTTGTATGTTCTGAGCATTGTATTGGTAAGCATGATTTCTTTCCATTTATATGGAACAGAAGAGACATTTAATTTCTATCGTATTAATACAATGTATAACTCGAGAGAAAGTACAGATTTGGAAATGAAAGAAGAGATTTGCCAGGATTTTTATACAGAAAAGGCTTTTAACCGAATTGTATTGATGGCAGATACGGATGAAGACGGCAAGTATATTTCAGATTACACGATATCTATTTTGGATAGTCACCAACAATTGCTGTTTGAGAAGACCATAAAACCATCGGATATAAAAGATCGAAGAATAACGGTTGATTTTAACAAGACGCAATGTGATAATCATTATTACGTAATAATCAAAAAGAATTATCCGGTATTTGGAGACATTCATTTTTATATTCGAAATACGTACTTTTTGGATTCCTACAAAGGAAAGCTTGAAGTGGATGGCAATAAAGCATATGTGAATGATCTCAATATGGATGTCATTTATTCAGTAGAACAACCATACTTTAATCAATCTCAGAAATATCTTTTTACAGGTTTTTATATAGTTGTTTCTTTGGTCTGTTTTGTGTGCATGCTACAGGAACAGAAAACTGTATGTAGAAAACGTCAGGAGTTAGAAAGATGAAGACCAGAATAATAAAAGATTTAATTAAAAGAGTTGTTGATTATCGTATTGAAGGGGATTATCATGTATATACAGTAAAAAATACGCCATTGACAATCCGAATATTGATGACTAAAAAATATAACAGAAAATGGGCGGGGGTTGCAATTAATCCCAGAAAAATTATTTTTGATAATTACATGGGAAGTAGTTATGGCTGCAATGGAAAATATATAACAGAAGCCTTACTCAAAGCGTATCCCGAGGCAGAAATTGTCTGGACAGTTCGTGATGTGGCGATACATAGAGACGAATTTCCTTCACAGGTACGGCTGGTAGAATATCTGTCTGATGAGGCAATGTTTGAATATGCAACAGCTGCGATATGGGTTTGCAATATCCATTTGGTGCCATATCTTTTTAAAGGACTGCGCAAAAAAGAAGGACAGTTTTTTATTCAGACCTGGCATGGCTCACTGGGTATTAAAAAGATTGAAAATAATAGTCAGCTTATTCGTAAAGCACAAAATTGGTTAAAAATGGCAGAATTAAGTTCATCCTATACAGATTTTTGGATATCCAATAGCAATTTTGAAACAGAAGTTTATAAAAGCGCCTTTTGGCATGTTCATGATATTTTAGAATATGGACATCCTAGGAATGATATATTATTTGGCGAGAATAAAGATATCAAAGAAAAAGTAAGGAACAAATTATCTATAGCAGAAGGAACGAAGACAGTTCTTTATGTACCAACTTATCGTGAGAGTGATCTTACTGAAAAATTTGAAATGGATTATCAGAGAGTTGTTCACGCTTTTGAAGAAAGATATGACGGAGAATGGAAATTGCTGATGCGCATGCACCCTAAAATGCGTGAGAAAGCACAGAAAATCGTGCCGAAGCTCACGCAGGTGGTAGATGTTTCTTGCTATCCGGATATTCAGGAACTTATGGTATTTACGGATGCGATGATTACGGATTATTCAAGTTGTATTTTTGATTTTATATTGACATATAAACCGGGTTTTATATATGCTGTCAATGAACAAGGGTATGATAGTGAGCGGGGACTGTATTATCCGCTATCTGCGACACCTTTTTCAATTGCACATAGTAATACGGAATTGGAACAGAACATTCGAGATTTTAATCCGGTAGAATATCATGATAAAGTTGTGCAGTTTTTAACAGAAAAAGGTTGTATTGATGATGGAAAAGCATCAGAAAGAGTTGTACAATTGATAACGAAGTTGTTTAGGAGGTTAGAAGAGTGAATATAGGTGTTATTTTTGCAGGTGGTGTAGGAAAAAGAATGAATAGTCGGGTAAAACCCAAACAATTTCTGAACGTCTATGGCAAACCGATTATCATTCATACATTGGAAGTATTTGACAGTCATCCGGATATTGATGCAATTGTTGTCGCATGTCTGGAAGAGTGGATTCCTTATTTAAATGAACTTATTGATAAATATAACCTTAAAAAAGTGAAGAAAGTTGTTCCGGGCGGGAAAAGCGGTCAGGAATCTATTTATCATGGATTGCTGGCAGCAGAAGAAGTGGCTGGTCAGGAGCGTTCGATTGTTTTGATTCATGATGGTGTACGACCTATGATCTACAAAAAAACAATTGATGACAATCTGCAGTCGGTAAGAGAACATGGTTCTGCGATTACAAGTGTAACAGTGAAAGAGACCGTACTGGTTGTTTCAGAAGACAATGCGATTGTGGATGTACCGAATCGAAAAGATACAAGATTGGCCAGAGCACCGCAGAGTTTTTACCTGGATGAAATTATAGCACTGCATCGTCAGGCCATTGCAGAAGGAAAAGAAGATTTTATTGATTCCTGTTCCATGATGCAGTATTATGGCCGAAAGCTGTATTTAATTGATGGACCACAGGAAAATATTAAAATCACGACGCCAGATGATTTCTATACGATGCGTGCGTTGCTTGATGCCAAAGAAGAAGCGCAGATTTTTGGTTTCGAATCAGAAAATTAATAAATTGGAGGAAAAAGAATGCAGTCTGTATTAACTGAAGATTTTGAGATATTGTCACAGAGCAATCTTGCATTTGAACAGTTTCGTGATAAAAAGATTTTGATCACAGGGGCAACCGGACTGATCGGCTCTTTACTTGTTAAGACTTTTTTATATTGCAATCATGTGCATCAATTAAATATGAAAGTTTATGCACTGGTTCGTAACGCAGAAAAGGCAAATACGATATTTGAGGGTTGTGTTGGCATTTCTGATTTGACATATGTAATTGCAGACCTTGAAAAAGATGAACTGTATCAGAAGATTCAGATTGAAGGAAATTGTGATTTCATTATTCATGCGGCTGCTGTAACAACTTCAAAATTAATGGTATCACAGCCTGTAGATAATATAAAGACAGCTGTCAATGGTACGGACAAAATGTTGAAATTTGCGGTGGATAAAAAATGCTCATCGTTTGTTTATATTTCTTCGATGGAAATTTATGGACAGCCATTTACAGAAGGAAAGACAGCAGAACAGGATTTAGGTTATATTGATATCGCTTCAGTTCGAAGCTGTTATCCGGAAGGCAAGCGTATGTGTGAATGCTTGTGCACTGCGTATGCGTCACAATACGGATTAAATGTGAAAAGTGCAAGACTAGCACAGACATTTGGTCCAGGTATTCTTCCTACAGAAAATCGTGTATTTGCACAATTTGCAAGAAGCGCAATGAATGGCCAGGACATTGTTTTACACACAATGGGAACTTCAGAAGGCAACTATGTTTATACAAGGGATGCAGTGAAAGCGATTATTATGTTGCTTACGGAAGGAATGAGTGGGCAGGCTTATAATATTGCAAACGAAGACAGTCATATGACCATTCGTCAGATGGCAGAACTGGTTGCAAAAGAAATTGCAGATAATCAAATTAAAGTTGTGATAGATATTCCGGAAGATAATCGTTCATTAGGATATGCACCTGGGGTCAAAATGTGGTTGGATGCCTCAAAAATGAAGTCCCTTGGCTGGAATCCGGAAGTTGATTTAGTAGAATCCTATCGGAGAATGATGAAGTGGATGGAAAGATAAAGGACACAAGAATGGATAAATTATTTGTTATATATAGAGAACATGGAAATGCAGAGGCATCAAAAGAAACCGAACAGCTTTTGAATCAAGCGTTACAGCACATAACAAATGCAGAAATGATTCGGGTAGATGCAGATCACTTTGCTGAGATGTTTAATCGTGTTTTAGAAGAAAATGACAAAGGCGGTATATTAACAGTTGATGAGGGTGACCGATTCACATCAGATTATATAGAAAAACTTTGTCATGCATTCGACAATACAGATGCAGCATATGTTTCCGGACAAAAAAGTTTTATTTGGATGGACAAAAAAGTTAGAAATAAATTGTTGGCAGAAAAAAAACAGCCGGATATAATGCCTTTTACAGACATTTTAACTGGAACACTTATTAATATAAAGAAGGCGAAAGCCTTTTCTTTACAGGAACATCTTAAATTTGAAATGGAAGCAGATTTTTTGCTTCGTTTAACGCTGCATCATCATGTGGAGAGCCAGGAACTTTTGAACTATGAATATAGTCAGCCAGATGCGAGTCAGTATCAGTGCTATCAGGGCGTATACTTTAGAGAATGGTATTTTGACAGCATGGATGAATTCCTGATTCCTTTATTGTGCGATGCCAAAAAAGAATATGGAAAAATTCCGTTGTTTTTGCAGTATTATGCAATGTATGCGATTCAATGCCGATTTGATGCGAATTCGAATAATCGAAATAAACATATCATCGCAGAGTCTGAAATCCCGGAGTATTTAAAATTATTGGAAAAAGTGTTTGCATTGCTGGATGATGCGGTTATCATGAATTTGCATGATTGTAAATTTTATTCCAAGAATTATCAGCTGAATAGAATGTTCTTACGCATAAAGTATGATGTGTCTCAGTTGGACGCAAAGTACTTATGTGAACGAACAACTTTATGTATTGTTTATAAGGAAAATGTCATTTACTTATTGAATAAAATGCGAATAAATATTCTGTTCATGAATTATATAGATGGCAAATTAGAAATAGATGCGTCGGTACCAGATGTTTTTAGCCGCGACAAGGTATCCTATTATTTCTTGTTGGATGATGTAAGACAGGATGTTGTATTTAATGAAGGCTATTCTTTAACAAAGTATTTTGGTGTATCTGCTTATAAGCGTTTTACGTTTCATGCATCCATTCCATTGAAATATACAGGTAAACAGCAGATATTGCGTTTTGCTGTGCAATATGAAGGAAAAGAATATGTTGTTTCAACTGAATATAAATCACACACTTCAAGATTGTCCAATGATCCGGCAAATTCTTACTGGCATTTTGACAACTTTATTGCAACCAGAAAAGCCGCTGCCATTTTGATTGCTCCTTATAAGTGGAAGACCATGGCTAAACTGGAATTAAAGATATGGAAAGAATTGCTTTCTAAGCATACCAAGCATGAGCTGGCAATGTTTTTAGTTCGGTTCGGTTATGTTATAACACGTCCTTATTTCAAGCGAAAAAAAATCTGGATGTTTTATGATAAAATTTACAAAGGTGGGGATTCTTCAGAATATCTGTACAAATATGCCATGAATAAAAAGGATGGCATTAAGAAATATTATTTGCTGGACAAAAATGCAGTTGACTACAAACGCATGAAAAGGGAAGGCTATCATCCTCTAAAAAGATCAAGCATCATGCATCGTCTGGTTTTCCTGAACGCAGATATGATGATTGTATCCAATTCAACAGTTTTTGCATTTAATGATTTCCATATGCAGAATTCAAAATATGTTAGAGGCATTACGGATTTCCATGTTGTTTGTGTACAGCATGGATTGTCAGTCCAAAAAATTGCATTAGCACAGCAGAGATTGAGAGACAATACGCGTTTATATTTTTGTGCATCCAAATATGAGATTGAAAATTTGTCAAAACCAGTTTACAATTATATTGGATATGATGCATTAAAGCTGACGGGTGTTCCGCGTTATGATGGGCTGGTGAACAGGAATCAGAAGCAGATTTTGATTTCTCCAACATGGCGAATGCAATCGGCACTGCTGGTTAGTAAGAATGAGGGTGTGGCCAGAGATTATAATCCTAACTTTAAAGAAACGGAATATTTTAAAGTTTATAATTCTTTGATTAATGACAGACGTTTAATTCAGGCGGCTAAAGAGTACGGATATAAGATTGCTTATGTTTTACATCCGATTGTTAGTCCGCAGGCAGAAGACTTCGATAAAAATGAATATGTCGAAATTATTCCATCTACAGGTGAGATGAGTTATGAAAAGCTGTTTTGTGAGTCCAGTTTAATGGTAACCGATTACAGTGGTGTTCAGTTCGATTTCGCATATTTGAGAAAACCATTAATTTATCATCATCATCGTGATTTGGAAGCACATTACGAAGAAGGGACATTCCATTATGATACAATGGCTTTTGGTGAAATTACACATGATAATGATGAGCTAATTGATTTGCTGATTGATTATATGCAGCATGATTGTGTTATGAAAGAAAAGTATAGGAAACGCGCAGATGATTTCTTTGCTTTTAATGATAATAACAACTGCCAGCGTATATACGATGTTATGATAGACTATCAGCAGCGGGTAATTGATAAGAATCGCTGATAAAGGAGAAGCGGGTTGAGTGTTCTTTTTACATTAAAACAATATGTCAAGATGGTGATCCAAAATAAATATTTGCCCTATATCTACCAAAAGGCATGTAAAAAGCCGGTTAAGAAGGGGAAAATATTATTTGCGGATGCACATCACACGGAACTTACAGGGAATATGAAACCGGTATATCAAAAACTGAAGAATGGCGGATATGATATTCAACTGTATTGTGAAGATATTCAGACAATGCCAGTGTGGAGAATGATTGCTTTTATGAAAGAATTTATGCAGGTTTATGCACAGGCAGAATATGTTTTTATTAATAGCTACTTTTTACCTGTTTCATCCTGTCGGAAACGCAAAGAAACAACAGTTGTACAGCTTTGGCATTCTGGCGGCCTGATGAAGAAGATGGGGTATGATACTACAGAGGATATTCCAAAATATTATAAAGGAAACCCTACAGCCAATTACGATTTGGTAACGGTGAGTGCGTCATGTTGTGAAGCTGTTTGGGAAAAGGCATTGCATCTTTCTCAGGGAACTGCAAAGGCATTGGGATTGGCGCGTACAGATATTTATTTTGATAAGGAATGGAATGCGGATAATAAATGTCGTTTTTATCAACGATATCCGGAGGCGAGAAATAAAAAAATATGTGTCTATGCACCATCGTTTGAGGGAAATGCAGCACATCCGTATAATAGAGGAATAGAGTCTGGCATTTTAGATATTATGAAACATCTGGAAAAAGAATGGTTTTTTATTATCAAAGTACATCCGCATATGGAAAAAAATTATCCTATGTATCATTGTGATTTTTCGACAGAAGAATTATTTGCTGTAACAGATTTGCTGATAACGGATTACTCGTCTGTTGTATATGATTACTTGATTTATCAGAAATCGTTTTTGCTGTATGCACCGGACTTGGAAGAATATAAGCAGCAAAGAGGCTTTTACCTGGAATATGAAAGCCTCCCGGCACCTGTAATCACGTCTTCGGATGCGCTGGAAGCGGCAATGAGGGAGCAGGCCTGGCTGCCGTATGCCTCTGATTTGGTAAAATGCTATCAGGAGTATATGGGGGCCTGTGATGGTCATGCAACGGATAAAATTTTAAAAAAGCTGAGTCTTTATTCATAATTTTATTATATAAAAAAGAAACAATCAGCACAGCTTATGCATAAGTAGAGAGGGGATAAGTTATATGAAAAAATCATCAAGATGGAAAACAATGATTTTGACAGGTGCTTTTGTATTGGCCCTTAATTGCGGAAATGTTTTTGCATCAGAAGCTGGTATGACAGGTGAATCGAATACTGAAGCGACAATAGTTGAGGAAAACGATGTTGCTGATAATGTACAGAATCCGGCAGATTCACAAGTTGTCAATGATCAGAAGGGTAATAGCTATTCGGTAAATTCAGCGGATGTCCCTGAATCAGGGGATCCGGCAGTAGAACCGACAGAACCGCCAGCGGATCCTCCAGCGGAGATGAAGCAGGGCTGGCAGGACGAAGATGGAGGCAGAAGATATTATATTGACAATAATTATGTTGTTGGAGAGCAGAATATCGACGGCAGTTGGTACTATTTCCATGAAAATGGAATGATGGCTACAGGTTTAACGGAACAGAGTCAGAATCCGGGCAATCTGTATGACTACGGCGAGGATGGTAAGCGTCTGTATGGTTGGCAGAATGTAAATGGCGTGCAGTATTATTTTCATTCTGAAACAGGCATCATGCTCAAATCTTCAGAATGTAAGATTGACGGTTTCTGGTATTACTTTGATGAGAATGGTCAATTTGTAGCAGGACGCTGGATTAATCATCATAATGCGGATTATTATTATGATGATCAGGGACATATGTATTATGGCTGGAAACAGGAAGGTGATAAGAATTATTATCTGAATAAAGGAAATGGCAAAAAGGTAATCGGAGAGAAAAAGATCGATGGTTTCTGGTACTATTTTAATGAAAATGGTGAAATGGCAACAGGTTGGTCACAGCACAATGATCATATGTACTATTACCAGGCAAATGGTCAGATGACTTATGGTGAAGCCAAAATTGATGGCCACTGGTACTATTTTAAAGAAAAAAGCGGTATCATGGCAACCGGATGGTCCAAACACAATAACCATACATATTACTATCAGTTAAATGGCTGGATGACTTATGGTGAAAAGAAAATTGATGGCAAATGGTATTACTTCCATGAACGTACCGGTGTTATGGCAACAGGTTGGTCCAAACACAATGGCCATACATATTATTATCAATCTAATGGTCAGATGACTTACGGCGAAAAGAAAATCAGCGGATATTGGTATTATTTCAAGAATAAAACCGGTGTTATGGCAACTGGATTGACTTCCCATTCAGGTAAAAAATATTATTATCAATCCAATGGCCGCATGAAATACGGATGGCAGGCAGTTGGCAGCAATGCTTACTATTTTGAGCAGAAGACCGGTGTTATGAAACCATATACATTTAAGAAGTCAAATGGTTATTGGTTGGCGTACGATTCAAATGGCAAGCAAGTGAAGGATTTGCGGTCTGCTTTTAATAATGCGTCTTCTTATGTGATTAAGGTTAATAAGCCGATGAATGCGGTAACTGTCTATATTCAGTATGGAGATGGTTCCTATACTGTTCCGCTTGTAGCATTTATTTGTTCAACAGGTGCAGATACGCCGACAGGTACATTCTATACACCGGATAAGTGGAGATGGCTGCGTATGATGGGGCCTAGCTGGGGACAGTGGGTAACACAGATCACAGGTGATTATTTATTCCATTCGGTTTATTATAATTCTGCTAATAATAATAATACACTTTCTGTCAGTGCTTATAATAATCTTGGTAAACAGGTTTCACATGGCTGTATTCGTTTAACAGCAGGTGATGCTAAATGGATTTATGATCATTGCGCGTTAGAGACAAAGGTTGTTATTTACAGTGACAGATCGACGTATGGCCCATTGGGAAGACCAACGGCTTACAAGCTGCCTTCCTGGCATACATGGGATCCAACGGATCCAAATATGTATTATAAATGCCAGCAGAGAGGTTGCCACTAAACACAGGAGGAGGTAATACATAAAATGAAGAAATGCTTAATAAAAGGGATGACTGTGATTATGATCAGTACGATGCTGGCATCAATACCCGTCGTATCATATGCAGCAGAAACCGAACCCAAGAATTTAACAGAATCAGCGGTTCCGGAGTCTGATGTTCAGAATGCCGTGAATACAGTTGATATACCTGAAACAGATAAAGAATCTGAGACGGGTGGGCAGTTACCACAAGAACAGCCGCCACAAGAGCAGCCGCCACAAGAGCAGCCGCCACAAGAGCAGCCACCACCAGAACAGCCGCACCAAAAGCAGCAGCCGCAAGAGCAGCCGCCACCAACACAGC
>ENA-OQKY01000079-OQKY01000079.1-human-gut-metagenome-genome-assembly--contig:-NODE-79-length-132757-cov-29.658011_pt1 | contig 132757 bp, 103 predicted proteins | sample MGYA00242652_ERZ504805 | MGnify/ENA primary metagenome ERZ504805 (study PRJEB26092, sample SAMD00036400) | human gut metagenome | host: Homo sapiens | study: EMG produced TPA metagenomics assembly...
CATCGGCGGCTGTGATATCCCCTAACATTCCAACTCCTTCACAATGCGGAGCGTTTGAGCCAGAAGCTGAGGATCTGTTCCATTTGGTATTGTTAGATGAAAACTTCCTACAGACAGCTTCATTGGCTCTGCTACGGAAAGGTTATTTCTTTCCGTAGCTACCGGAATCACATTTAATGGCTGTTCATATGGGAGCGGGTCAGTATCATGAAAATCCACTCTGACAACTTCCTGGTTTTCCGGTGCACGATAGCTGCGTCCGGTTGACGCTGGCAAATCCACACAACCTTTCTGACGCAGCCTTTTTACCCAGTTGTAAAAAGTTCCCGGTTTGATGTCGTGTTCCACACACCATTGATGATCTGTCAATCCACTTTGACGGCATTCCATGATGAGACGGTATTGTTCTTTAGCAGGTATTCTTTTGCTTCTCATGAGCACACCTCCATAAATCGGATAGAGTAAAATGCTCGCATCTATCATTTCTAGCAAGAGAAGATGAAGTGAAATGCTTGCATTTTCTAATGATTATTATGGATTCATTTTTAGGGTAACACAATCCGTCGAATTATTTTGCACTTACAATATAATGGTATAAAAGTACGTTTTTTTATTGATAATCAAACTTCCGATCCAAACACATTTTCTGGAACATTATGCGAAAATCCAAACGGATCTATCAATATCGTTGTATCAAGAAATGAGGAAGGAATCATTGAAGAATTAAAAACCTATAATCCTGACGAACTTCCTGAACCATATCAATATCTGCTCACTCATCCTTCCTATACAAATGACAGTGGTGAAGGTTAATTGTATACATTATATAATACTATGTCAGTCACCCCAACCATAAAAAAGATAATGTTATCACAAAAAACACCCATAGATTAGATATATTCAAAACACCTACGCATCACGTAGGTGTTTTGAATAGTCTAAAATTGCTCATCATAAAAATGCTTTCAATTTACTTTAAAAGGAGCAACCCGAAAGCATATTTTATTTATTCTCAGAAACGGAAATCTCTTTTTCCCTGTTCAATCTCTTTGAGATTCCTTGCGCAGATCTCTCTTGTTTTTTCTCTTTCCACCTTCTGAAGCTCTCTCTCGATCACCTTCAGGCCTTTCTCTCTTGTATCCGGGGAAGCATAGTCCTCCAGATATTCTTTCAAAGTCATCAGGGCATTAGGGTGACAGCAGTTGGCGATCTGACCGCTCTTTACAAGGGACATGAAACGGTCTCCGGTGCGGCCTTCCCGGTAGCAGGCTGTACAGAAGCTTGGAATATATCCCAGCTCCAGAAGCCAGTTGACAATCTCATCCAGAGTTCTTCTGTCGCTTAGATCAAACTGTGCGGAATTATCCTCCTCTGCCTCTTCCTCTGCATAGCCTCCCACAGAGGTTCTGGAGCCTCCGCTGATCTGGGAAATACCAAGATCCAATACCTTTTCTCTGCATTTCTGAGACTCTCTGGTGGAAATGATCATTCCTGTATAAGGCACTGCAATACGGATCACAGCTACGATCTTCTGAAAAATCTCATCCGGAACTGCATTGGTAAAGTCCTTTGTGTCAATATCATCAGCCGGACAGATTCTTGGAACGCTGATGGTATGAGGGCCAACTCCAAATCTTGCTTCCAGATGCTCTGCGTGCATCAGGATTCCCACAAAGTCATAACGGTAGGTTTCCAGTCCAAAAAGCACTCCGCAGCCAACATCGTCTATTCCGGCTTCCATAGCCCGGTCCATGGCCTCTGTGTGATATGCATAATCACTTTTCGGTCCTGTGGGGTGAAGAGCCTCATAGCTTTCTTTATTATAAGTTTCCTGGAAAAGAATATAGGTTCCGATTCCCGCTTCTTTCAGCTTCCTGTAATTTTCTACTGTCGTTGCTGCAATGTTTACATTCACACGGCGGATGGCTCCGTTTTTGTGTTTGATGCTGTAAATGGTTTTGATACTTTCCAGAACGTATTCAATGGGATTGTTTTTTGGATCCTCTCCTGTCTCCAGAGCAAGACGCTTATGTCCCATGTCCTGAAGGGCGATTACCTCCTGGCGGATCTCCTCCTGAGTCAGTTTTTTACGGCGGATGTGTTTGTTCTTTGCATGATAAGGACAGTAAACACAGCCGTTGATACAATAATTAGAAAGGTAAAGAGGCGCAAACATAACAATTCTGTTTCCATAAAATTTCTGTTTGATCTCCTTTGCCACATGATACATTTTATCCACCAGCACCGGATCATCACATTCCAGAAGAAGCGCTGCTTCTCTGTGACTTAATCCCTTACAGTCTCTTGCTCTCTCGATCAGCCCTTCGATCAGCTCCGTATTATTTTTATTTGCTCTGGCATATTCCAGAGAATCCAGAATCTCCTGATGATCAATAAATTCTGTTGCCTTTGTTGATTTCGGATTATACATAAGTCCTCCTTCTGCTGCCCTGAAGCAGCCTGTCCTTTTATTTTTTATAATCTCCCCGGTCTGTTACAATACAACAGCCGATTGTCTCCATTCTCTTTTTTAACTGTTCCACACACTCTGCGGCCTCGTCACCTGTGGAAATTTTTCCGTCATAAAGCATATATTTTTTTCTCACAGAAAGAGGTGACAGATTGGGCATAACTACGTTGGCTCCGGAAAGTATCCCAAGCTCTCTTCCGTCAGGGGCAATGGTGCCAAGAGCCGTGGTTGCCGGAAGAAGCGCCCGGGGCAGCATCAGCCGCACAAGAGCCAGGTAAAACAGCGTATCCTCAAGGCTTCCGTCCTCTCTGCTCCGAAAAGGAGTATCCTTATGAGAAATAAAAGGTCCGATACCCACCATTTCCGGATCCAGTTCTTTTAGAAACAGAAAATCCTCTGCCAGTGTCTCTGCCGTCTGTCCCGGAGACCCCACCATAAATCCTGCTCCTGTCTGAAATCCCAGCTTTTTAAGCGTTCTGAGACAGTCCTTCCTGTGCTGAAGAGATAAAGGTTCCGGATGCAAAATCCGGTAATGCGTTTCGTCTGCAGTTTCATGACGAAGAAGATAACGGTCTGCTCCGGCCTTCCGGAATGCTCTGTACTCTTCCTCCGTCCGTTCCCCCACGGAAAGTGTCAGGGCACAGTCCGGATATTGTTTTTTGATATGACGTACCAGCCCGGCCAACCTTTCCCCTGTAAAATATCCGTCCTCGCCTCCCTGAAGTACAAAGGTACGAAATCCCAACTCATAACCCTGTTGACAACAGGAAAGGATATCCTCTTCTGTCAGACGGTAGCGCTGGGCGGCATGATTGCTCCTTCTTAAACCGCAGTAGTAACAGTCGTTTCTGCAGTAGCTTGTAAATTCGATCAGACCTCTTATATAAACCTGATCTCCATATATTTTGTGCCGCACACCTCTTGCCAGCTTTCGGGCATAAAGATCTGTCTCTGTATTTCTGTTGGATAACAGTATCAAAAATTCTTCCCTGGTCAGCTCCTGTGTATGGTGCAGCTTGTCGATCAGCTCTTTCATAGCTCTTTCTCCGGCATTTTTGAGTACACGGTTTTACTGGTAATGCCTTCCAGCATTCCAAGCTTTCCGGACAGAGCGCTGATCTTTTCCTGGGGAGCATCCAGTATCACACTGATCACAGACACTCCCTTCGGACGATAAGGCACTCCCATTCTTCCTACTATATATTCTCCATATTCATGGAGCAGCCGATTCAGTTCCCCGCTTTTGGAACGGTCTTCCACAATAATGGCGATCACTGCAATTCTTGTATCCATAAAACATCTCCCTTCCTGCCTGTTTCCGCCAGATACAGGCTGTCATATTTCCCATGCATCCGTTCCCAGCCTGATAAAAAATAAAACGGTGTCCTTCTGGACACCGGAACATATACAGAAAGACCGCAGTTTCTGACTGCAGCCGTATCTCACTGTTTTTTACATTCTCTGACGCCCATTCTTCTCAGGCTTACCTTAAAAGTCCGGTACTGTTTCAGCATACCATATATTTTCGTCAAAAACAACTAATTTTTCTGTAAATTCTCGTTTTTATCGTCATTATGTATAATTCCTGTCGCAATTCTCCCACGATTATTCTGTGGAACACCTGATGAATCGGACTCCGGAAAATACTGTTTTTACAAAGTGTCAGCCCCTTCTGCGCTGCATGTCCCGGCATTTTAGATCTATATGTCAGAACGCCTGGCAGAATCTTATCTGTAAAACGTTTCCGGTATTCTGTGTTTCTTTACAAAATTCCCGGATTTTATACTATACTCGGCACACAATTTCTATTATAATGAAAAAAACGTTACTTCATACAGTAACAGGAACAACACCTGAAGTTTCAGCGCCGTTCTGAAATGATCAGGAATCTATCTACAACATCGGAGGAAAAAATATGGATTCTGCATTATATGCCAATTATCTGGCTATCCTGCATCATGAACTGGTTCCTGCTCTGGGCTGTACGGAACCCATTGCCATTGCCTATGCTGCAGCCAAGGCACGGCAGATTCTGGGTGAATTCCCGGATTCCGTTGAAATGCGTTTAAGCGGAAACATTATAAAAAACGTAAAAGGCGTCACGGTTCCCAATTCCGGAGGACTGAAAGGAATTGATATTGCAGCGCTTCTCGGCATTACAGGAGGCAATGCGGATAAAGCTCTTGAAGTTCTTGAGAGCATCCGTCCGGAACACATCAGACAGGCTCAGGAGCTGGCTGAAAAACACATTTGTTCCTGCACCCTTGCAGAAGGTGTTTCCAATCTTTATATCTGCGCAAAGGTAAGAAAAGACAGCCACTATGCGGAAGTGACCATTGTTGACCAGCACACCAACATCACCAGGATCGTCAAAGACGGCCAGGTTCTTTTTTCCGGAGAAACCACAGAGAAAAAGCAGGAGGAACCTCCTGTTGACAAATCAAAGCTTACGGTAAAAGACATTCTGGATTTTGCCGATCAGGTAAAGATCGAGGACGTCCGGGAGCTTCTGGAACGTCAGATCCGTCTAAACACAGCAATTTCCCAGGAGGGTCTGGACAACAATTACGGAGCGCAGATCGGCAAAACACTGATGCATGTATGGGGAAAAGGAATTACTACCAGAGCCTGCGCAAGAGCTGCCGCCGGAAGCGATGCCCGCATGGGCGGCTGTTCCATGCCGGTTGTGATCAATTCAGGAAGCGGCAATCAGGGCATGACAGTTTCTCTTCCTGTTATCACCTACGCGGAGGAATGGGAAGTTTCCAGAGCAAAGCTTTATCGTTCCCTTGTTGTCAGTAACCTGGTTGCCATCCATCAGAAATATTATATTGGAAGTCTTTCCGCATACTGCGGAGCTGTCAGCGCTGCCTGCGGAGCCGGAGCTGGAATCACTTACATGTACGGCGGAACCTATCAGCAGGTTTCCCTGACTATTATCAACACGCTGGGAAATGTAGGCGGAATCGTATGCGATGGCGCAAAACCATCCTGCGCTGCAAAAATCGCCTCTTCTGTTGACGCCGCCTTAATGGCTTTTCACATGAGTATCCAGAATAAAAGCTTCCTTCCGGGGGAGGGGATCATCCGGGGCGATGTGGAAGAAACCATAAAAAGCATGGGATATATCGGTCGTGTGGGAATGAAGGCCACTGATACGGAAATACTGAATATTATGATCGACCGCGTAAATGTAGATCAGGACTGCTGATTCTTACCTTAAAGGAGGACTTTTATATTTATGAAAGAAAAAAACAGTTTTTTTACCAGCCTGCCCTTTAAGCTTCTAGTAGGCGTTGTTCTTGGCATTGTTTCCGGAATTATCCTGAACGCCACAGACGGCTCCGGCATCACTGCCGGCATTCTGAATGTGGTGGTCACTCTGAAATACGCGCTTGGACAACTGATCAATTTCTGTGTGCCTCTGATCATTATTGGTTTTATTGCACCGTCTATTACCAAGCTGGGCAACAGCGCTTCCCGGATGCTTGGCGTTGCCATTGTGATCGCCTACGTCTCTTCCATTGGCGCGGCCTTTATGTCTACAGCAGCCGGATATGCAATGATTCCTCATTTATCCATTGCCACTGACGTAGAAGGGCTGAAACAGCTTCCGGAAGTAATTTTTGAACTGGAGATCCCGCAGATCATGTCTGTTATGAGCGCCCTGGTCTTTTCCATTATGATCGGACTTGCCGCAGCCTGGAACAAATCAAAAATGATCACAGGGGTTCTTGAAGAATTTCAGGCAATTGTTCTTTCTATTGTTTCCAAAGTGATCATTCCGGTTCTTCCCTTCTTTATTGCCCTGACCTTCTGCAGTCTGGCATATGAGGGTTCTATCACAAAACAGCTTCCTGTATTCCTTCAGGTAATTGTGATCGTGCTGATCGGACATTTTATCTGGATGGCTCTGCTTTATGTTCTTGCAGGGATCTATTCACATGAAAATCCCATGGATGTGGTACGTTACTACGGTCCTGCTTATCTGACCGCAGTTGGAACCATGTCCTCAGCAGCTACCCTTGCCGTTGCTCTTCAATGTGCAGGGAAGGCAAAGCCGCTTCGGAAGGATATGGTACAGTTTGGTATTCCGCTTTTTGCAAATATCCATCTTTGCGGTTCTGTTCTCACAGAGGTATTTTTCTGTATGACGATTTCCAGAATCCTGTACGGCTCTCTTCCCTCTGTTGGCACCATGATCCTTTTCTGTCTTCTTCTGGGCGTATTTGCCATCGGTGCTCCCGGTGTCCCCGGAGGAACGGTTATGGCATCCCTTGGTATCATCACCGGCGTGCTTGGATTTAATGAAACCGGCACTGCCCTGATGCTTACTATTTTTGCTCTTCAGGACAGCTTTGGCACTGCCTGCAACGTAACAGGTGACGGTGCGCTGACACTTTTCCTGACCGGCTACGCCAAACGCCATCACATTCAGGAACAGAATATTCACGTTGATCTCTGATCTTTACTGGCAGACAAAAACTGCAGTAGTCCGTTTCTTTTCTGAAACGGAACTCTCTGCAGTTTTTATTATTCCTGCTGTATTTTCCTGTAAACCGTTTGTTCTCTTTTGTGTAAAACAGCTTCTTGGTTAATTTTTGGTTTCAAAGCATTCCTTTTCCACTGATCTACGGATTTTATAGAAAAGCCTGATTTTTTATTTTTCTGCTTTCAGGGTATTCTTTCCTCTTGGAATAAAGGTTCCCAGTTTTTCTTCTTTCAGTTTTCCATCCTGCACTGCATGATGACCTCTCAGGAATACGTCGTCAATGGCACAGTGAAGAGCAAAGCCTTCAAAGGGATTATTATCCGTATTGTATGCATGAGTTTTAGCCGAGATCACACTTTCTTTTTCCGGATCCAGAACAACAATATCCGCATCACTGCCCTCCCGGATCACGCCTTTTTTCGGATATACCCCATAGAGCTTTGCGGGATTTTCGCATAAAAATCTGCACATCTGGGCTTCCGTGATCTTTCCGGTACGGACACCGTAGGTATAAAGCAGCGTTCCCCTGGTCTGTACTCCCGGAAGTCCGCCGGGTATCTTTGTAAAGTCATCCCTGCCCAAAGCCTTCTGATCCAGGGTAAAGCTGCACTGATCTGTGGCAACGGTCTGGATATCCTCTTTTTTCAGTGCATCCCAGAGACAGTCCTGATCCTCTTTTTTACGGATGGGAGGCGCGCACACATAAACAGCTCCACCGAAATCCGGTTTTGAATAAGCGCTGTCATCCAAAAGAAGGTACTGAGGACAGGTTTCCGCATAAACAGTCTGCCCTTCCCTTCTGGCTTTCATAATCTCTTCATAGGCTTTGCGGTTGGTCAGATGAACAACCATAACAGGCGCGTCTGCTTCTTTTGCGATCACAAGAAGTCTGTGGACAGCTTCAGCCTCCATGGTATCCGGACGCACAAGAGGATGATTTTCCGGGCCTGTTCTTCCCTGCTTTTTCGCTTCAGAAATCAGCGCATCGATCACTCCGGCATTCTCACAATGAACTCCGGCAAAGCAGCCGCACTCTCCCAGCTTTTTCAGGATCTTATAAAGGTCACAGTCATTTACTATCATAGCCGGATAGGTCATATAAAGCTTAAAGCTTGTAATTCCTTCATCAATCATATCCTGAATTTCTTTTTCCGTCTGCTCATTCCATTCTACAACAGACATATGGAAAGAATAATCGCAGGAACATTTTCCGTCTGCCTTTCCATGCCATTTCTCCAGACCTTCCTTCAGCGTATGACCGCCCTTGTCCTGAGAGGCATAGTCAATGACCAGAGTGGTTCCTCCCAGAATCGCAGCCTTTGTTCCTGTCTCAAAATCATCAGCAGTTACTGTTTCCGCAACCTCAAGATCAAAATGGGTATGCCCGTCAATAAACCCCGGGAAAAGCAGTTTTCCGGACACATCCATAACCTCTGCATCCTCTGCGGATAAATTTTCTCCTACCCTGACAATTTTTTCTCCGTCTATAAGAACATCCTGGCTGATCATGCCGGAACCTGATACTACTGTACCGTTTTTTAGTAAATATTTCATAATTTGTCACCCCCGATTTCTATTTCTTTTATTCAATATACCATTATTTTTTCTCTCCTTCAACTGTTTCTGTGCAGGTTACTCAAAACTTCTTGAGGCTTACACAATTTTTTTCGCAAAAAAACTTTTTATTTATATCCTATTATGTTAATATAAAAGAAAAAAGCAACAACGGAGGAGGTAAACTATGGGACGGCTTACTGTACTGAAACAGATTGCTCACGATATTGCCTGTCAGTTCGGCCCTGACTGCGAAGTAGTCATTCATGATCTGAAAACAAAGGATCCGGAAAATTCTATCGTGTATATTGAAAACGGACATGTGACAAACAGAGGGATCGGAGACGGACCTTCCAATGCGGTTTTTGATGTGATCCGGCATAATAATAACAAGACACAGGATGAGCCCCAGGATCACGCCGGATATCTGATGAAAACTTCTGACGGCAAAATTCTGAAGTGCAGCACCTCTTATATACGTGATGATGACGGCAGTCTCCATTATGTTTTTGGGATCAACTATGATATTTCCAGACTGACCATGATCGAAAGCGCAGTTCATGATCTGGTCACTCCTGTCAACACAGAAGAAAAGCCAAAAGAAATTACCCATAATGTCAATGATCTTCTGAATCATCTGATTGAAGAATCTGTTGCTCTGGTAGGCAAACCGGTGGCTCTTATGAATAAGGAAGACAAGGTAACTGCAATTCAGTTCCTGAATGACTCCGGGGCATTTCTGATCACCAAGTCAGGAGACAAGGTCGCAAATTATTTTGGCATTTCCAAATACACCCTGTACAGCTATATTGATGTCAATAAATAATCTCCCGGCTGGCGCAGCGCTTCACCTGTCTGCATTTTCATGTTATTTTAAGCAAAAAAATCTCATACATCAGCCGGGCATTTTCTCTGCCGCAAAACGCTGAATGTATGAGATTTTTATGTTTTTATCTTCCGATCATTCTTCTGATCACATCAATGGTTTCCTTGATGCCATAGTTTGCGCTGTTGATGCACAGATCATAATTTTCCGGTTTTCCCCATTTCTCACCGGTATAAAACTGATAATATTTTCTGTGCTGTCTGTCCATTTTTTTCAGGAACCTCACTGCCTGCTTCAGATTCATGTTTCTGACAGCCATAATATGTTCCACACGAACCGAAAACGGAGCACTGATAAACAAACTGATATGAGGGATATGATTGTTTTTCAGGATCATATCTGCGCAGCGTCCCATAATAATACAGTCTTCTGTTTTTGCCAGATTACAGATGAGATCGCTCATATTAAAAAATACTGCATCCTGTTTTGGAAGGCCGTGATAACGGTTAAACTCCCGGAATCTGGTTTTCAGGCTTCCGCCGCTTTTTTTCGTATATTTGTTAAAATCAACAAAGTTTTCCGCGTCATTGACTGCATCCTTATCTGCCTCCAGACGCTTCATAACCTGGTCAAAGATTTCCACGTCATAATAATTGATCTTAAGATTGTCCGCCAGTTCAAAACCGATGTCATTTCCTGCGCTTCCCTGAGTACGGCTGATGCAGATCACAAGATGGTCATTTTCTGACAGCTTTTCTCTTTTTGCCGCCAGATTCAGACGCACTCTCTCATCATCCAGGATATCCACCTTGCCGAATACGTCCGGCAGCTTCTCGATCTCCATAAGGATCTCATTATATTCTTTCATCATCCTGGATTTTTCTTCTTTGTTTTTAATGGTGCGGGCCATGTTGCTGATAAGAGCAAGCTCACTTCTCAGAAGATGTCCGTCCGGCTTTGTATACATCAGCATGCTTAAAGTCCGGACTGTTCTCTCTCTTCCTTCTGTAAAGGTTCGGCCAAGAGAAGATCCTACACATTCATAAACTGCTCCGTCCAGATCGTAAATCCGGTTGGCAAGCTCTGTATATTTTTTCTGATTGTCTTCCATATCTGTCCGCCCTCCTTACAAAAAGAATACAAAAGTATCTATGATAAATACAGGTACAAGGAACGCCAGGGAACAGAGCATATATCCGAAGAAAGAAGGCATATTCACACCGTTCTCATCAGAAATGGACTTCACCATAAAGTTCGGCGCATTTCCGATGTATGTATTGGCTCCCATAAATACTGCTCCGCAGGAAATCGCAGAAAGCAGCTTTGCCGGAACTGTTCCCAGAGATGTGGCGATTCCGCTTGTGATTCCAAGGGTTCCTGCTGTTGTGAGAAATACCAGGTAGGTAGGAGTATTATCCAGAAAACTGGAAAGCGCTCCTGTTGCCCAGAAAAGCTGGAACGGCTGGGTAAGACCAAGCTCAGGTCCTACTGATTTCAGAAGCATCAGAGCCGGCTGCATAGTAATAAAGATACCGATAAAAAGAACTGCAACCTCCTTGATCGCGCCCCAGGTAAAATGGTTTCTTCTTCTGATCTCCTGCTTTGTTGTACGGAAGGACAGCCATGCTGCCAGAAGGATCACTGCGATCTCGATCAGCGCCGGGAAACTTAATGTAACCTCTCCGAAAATATGGATTCCTTTTACGTTTCCTGCCCCATCCTGAAAAGCCGGCATTCCCGGAAGCACTCCGCTTAAAATAACCGCACCTACGATCATGAGAAGGAATACGATATTGTGCAGACCATCGATTCTGAACTCTGTACCGGGTTTGCTGATATCCGGCTTACGGCCCTCTGCAATATCCCGGCGATATGCCCATTTATCCAGATGATAAAATGCAAACAAAAGAATAGCCATATTAAAAAGAAGCATGGGAAGAAGATGAAGGCTCCAGAAAAAAGGAACGCCTCTCATAAATCCCATAAGAAGCGGCGGATCACCGATCGGTGTCAGACAGCCTCCCATGTTGGATACCATAAAAATAAAGAACACCATAATATGGCTTTTTCGCTTTCTCCATGAATTCATTTTGATCACAGGACGCACCATAAGCATACTGGCTCCTGTGGTACCGATACAGCTTGAAAGCAGTGTGCCAAGAGCAAGAAGACCTACATTGATCCTCGGCGAACCGGCAAAGTCCCCCTCCATGGTAATATTTCCTGATACGCAGAAAAGGCCAAACAGAAGGATAATAAAGGTCAGATAATCATTGACCGTGCATTCCAGCACTGTTTCCACTGTTTTTCCTGCTCCGTATACTACAATAAACGGAATCACCATGGCCGCGATCCAGAATCCGACCACCAGCGGCTGATGGGCTTCCCACCATTCGCCTTTTACAAGCGGCATTACTGCTATGCACAGAAGAAGTCCGGCAAAAGGAATACAGAGCCACACCGGAACCTGCGCTGCCGCCTCACCGCTGCCTGCTGCCCATACGTTGGCCGGAAAGGCCAGAACTGCAGCCAGGACAACACTCATAAAAGTAAGAATTTTTTTCAATTACGTCACCCCCGGATAAGTTTTTTAACAAAAAAATTATAACATATGAAAGTCAAAAATCAATTGTGCATGTATGCAATTTATATGATATATCACCCTGTTTTTTGTGCATTTTTCATGGGGTTTTGACAATTTTTTTGCGGATTTGCTCATTCTTTTCTGTCTAATATACAAAGAAGAAGTCCACCTGACTCCTTCTTTGTATAAATTCCTGTTAATAATCTCTGCCGGATCCGGAAAAGCTTTCTCCTCCGCTTGTAAACGAGCCGGAAGAGCCGTTATTTCCGCCTTTATTTTCCGGTTTTCTCCTTCTGGTCACAGCTCTGCGTATATACATGTCTCTCATCTGACTGAACTGTGTTTCCTCTGCCTCTGCATACAGATCTGCATTTGTCTGGATCACATTTGTCTTCATCCGATTCTTCTGATACCAGGATGCTGCAAAAGCCGGCACTGCGCCTGCAGCTATGGAAATCAGAAACCACTTCAGAAGCGAAAGGGTCAGAGGCGTATCAGAGATATCCATGGGGCGGATCTTTTTGCCCTGACTGACACGGGAAAGTCCCTGCTCCAGATCCTTTACAATACTTTGATATGCGCCCAGAGTATCGTCCTTTTTCAGCTTCTCTGTGCAGTGATCCAGCATCCTGTCCTGGATTTTTTCTGTAAACTGATCCTGGGCCTTTCCCCGGAATACAATGGTGATATTCCGGGCATCCGGCTGATGAAACACACATAATCCCTCATTGCTTTCTCCGTATCCCACCTGGTTCATCTGCATAAAGCGGGCAGCGTACTGACGATAATCTATCTCCTCTCCCACATTGTCTGTAATAAGAAATGCGGTCTCAAACTGATAGGCTTCTTCAATCTCTGCAAGCTCTTTTTCCAGTGCTGTTGTTTCTTCCTCATTTAAAATCCCATAATTGTCATATACCTTTGCCTGTACAGATACCGGCAGCCACATGATTCCTGCCAGACATAAAAGTACAGGCAGAAAGCCCGGAAGCTTATGTAATTTTTTCATCCGATCACCCCCGCCAGCATAAGTATCACAAACAGAACAAAAATGACAGCAGCAGAAAATATATGATATTTCATCCAGTACCGGATCAGCAGATCTTTTCCTACCGGAAGATCGCCGATGATTTTTCCTGTCTGTCCGTTCATGGCAAAGGAATAAGTTTTTCCATTCCATTTTGTATTCAGAAACCACACCGGAAGAAGCGCATATTTTACCTGACCTTTTCCTGTGATCCTGATATCCTCCTGCACAGGAATCACCGTATCGTATCCGATCACCGTATTCCGCACTGCCCGGCGCATACTTTCTTCCATTCTTGCATGTACGCGGTCTGTCAGCTCATCCGGTTCTCTGTCATACCTGTCTGCCATATAACCGGACAGATAAGAAAGCTGAAAAGGTTCCAGTTCCTGGTAATCGTAGGGTTCTATCGCTTCCATCATCGTATCGTCAATCTTTTCCGAACCATCCACCGAAATCCGGCAGAATTTCATGCTCCCTTTTCTGACAATATGGTAAAAGCTTGTTTCCGTACATTCATATTTTTCTGTTTCCCAGAATCTGACTCTGGTTCCCTGATACTGGAAACGGCCGGAGGATTCCAGATCGTACATCCAGAAAGGCACATACACTGCCTTTATTTCTTCCAGATGATTTTCGTCTTTAAAAACAGAAGGAAGAAGCGGTTTTTTCAGATAGTGTTTTTTCAGGGCATCCAGAGCGTCCTTTTTTGCCTTTTTAAAGGGTATCACATAATCCGGCCGGTAAATATCCTGAAACTGCTCCGGCATGATCATCGGATTCATGCAATAGGGGCACACAAGCGCTCCTGCTGTTTTTTCTGCCACAAGCTCGGCTCCGCAGGAAGGACAGCTCCATACAGAAATTTCTCCTCCGTCCGGATTCCAGGATTCCGGGGCAAATTCCTCCCAGTGTCCCCTGGAATCCTCTTCCTTTAAAGGCTCTTCCTTTTGTTCTTCCAGCTCCTCCAGCTCTTCCACTGTATATGAATTTCCACAGTACTCACAGGCCATTTTCTGTGTTTTACTGTTAAATTCAAGACCGGCAGAGCAGTTGGGACATTTGTAGTTCAGGATCTCCATCCTTTATCCCCCTTCTCTTATGGTCTTGGCCTTCCGCATTCAGAGCAGAATTTCCCTTTGTTTGCCGTTCCGCAGGAACATACCCAGGGTCCGGACGGTCTCGGATTTCCACATTCGGAACAGAATTTTCCTTTATTGACATTTCCGCAGGAGCACACCCAGCTGTCCTGCTGTACCGGAGACTGTACCTCCTGCTGTGCGCTTCTCTGAGACGGATCGTTCCGGGCCATGGCAAAAAGCTCTGACGGATTCACTCCGCCGGCATTTGACGCCATATTCATACCGGCAAAGGCCATGGCCGGGCCTGCATTCTGATTGGACGCTGCGGCCTGCATGGCTGAGGCCTGGGCTCCCACCATATGGGCAGCCGCCATAGCCGGATTTCTGAACACTGCATTTTTCTGCAGTTCCTTCAGCATTGCCTCATCCTCTTCCGATGCCTTTATGCTGGAAACGCCCAGAGATACAATACGGATTCCTCTTAGCTTTTCCCACTTTTCAGACAGGATCTGATTCAGAGCATCAGAAAGCTCCATGGTATGTCCGGGAAGCTCACTGTAGCGGATCCCCATTGCGGAGATTCTGGCAAACGCCGGCTGAAGAGCAGTCATAAGCTCGCTTCTCAGCTGTCCGTCCAGCTCCTCTCTTGTAAATTCGCTTTCCACATTGCCGCAGACATTTGTGTAAAACAGAATCGGATTTGCAATACGGTAGCTGTATTCTCCAAAGCATCTGACGGAAATATCAATATCCAGTCCCAGGTTTGCATCGATCACGCGGAACGGCACAGGCCCCGGTGTTCCGTATTTGTTTCCTGTCAGCTCTTTTGTATTTATAAAATATACCCTCTGATCTTCCGGAGTTTCTCCGCCGAACCCGAAGCGTTTTCCGATCTGGTCAAACACCTGAACGATCCCGTCCTCCAGGTCACTGCAGAACAGGGACGGTTCTGTAAAGCTGTCATAAACATATTCTCCCGGTTCTGCGCATACGTCCACTACCTTTCCCTGTTCTACAATGATCATACATTGTCCGTCATTTACTGCAATCACGGAACCGTTGCTGATGACATTTTCAGACCCGTGTCTGTTTGAGGAACGCCGTGAAGTTTTTTTGCGGGCTTTTGATACAAGTGTATCCGAAGACATGGATTCACAGTAAAAATACTCTTTCCACTGGTCCCCGAAGACTCCTCCCGCTGCTCCTTTTGCTGCTCTGATCAGTCCCATAATGTTCTCCCTTCTGTCAATCCATTTTCTGCTGTGATCTTCTCCCTTTTCAGGAAAGCTTATGAATAAAAAGTCCGCTTCTCAGCTTCGGCTCAAACCATGTGGATTTTGGCGGCATCAGCCTGCCTTCATCTGCAATCTGCATCAGCTCCTCCATAGAGGTGGGATACAGGGCAAACGCCACTCCTCCTGTCTCGTCAGCCATTTCCTGAAGCTCCCGAAGCTTATGATTTCCCCCTACAAACCGGATCCTCTGATCTGTTCTTGGATCCTTGATCCCCAGGACAGGAGCAAGTACCTTATCCTGCAAAAGAGAGACATCCAGCTGTGCTACAACATCCTTGTCCTGCCAGATATCCTCCCAGGCCTTCAGGTGATACCATTCGCCTCCCACGTACATGCCCATGCAGTGCTTTTCCACCGGCTTACAGGGAAATCCCGGCATGACCATCAGTTCAAAATTAAATTTCAGGCTTCCTACAAACGCTTTTTCCGCCACGCCGTTCAGATCCTTCACCACCCGGTTATAGGCAAGGATCGTAAGCTGATCTTCCGGGAATACCACAGAAAGAAAATAATTAAACTCTTCCTCTCCTGTATAATCCGGATGTTCCTCTCTTCTTTTCAGTCCTACCTTTACGGCTGAAGCGGCCCGGTGATGACCGTCTGCAATATAAAAAGAAGGAATCTCTCCAAATTCTTTTTTGATAAATTCAGTTTCCTCATCCCCGTCGATCACCCACACTCTGTGGCCGATCTCATCCTCTGTGACAAAATCATAAACAGGCGCATGCTCTTTTTTCCACTGTTCCATCAGGGACAGAAGCGGCTCTGTATATCTGCATGCCATAAAAATAGGTCCTGTATTGGCGTTGCAGACATCCACATGACAAATACGGTCCTGCTTCTTATCTTCTCTGGTAAGCTCATGTTTTTTTACCACTCCGTTCAGATAATCGTCCACAGAGCAGCAGCCTGCAATACCGGTCTGAGTTTTTCCCCTTCTTGTGAGCTCATAAATATAATAGCAGGGCTTCTCATCCTGAATAAAGGTTCCTTCTGCCTCCATTGCAGAAAGATTTTCTTTTGCTTTTTCGTATACGATGCTGTCATATGGATCGGTTCCTTCCGGAAGGTCGATCTCCGCCCGGTCCACATGGAGAAAAGAAAACGGATTTTTATCTCCTGTCTCACGGGCCTCCTCCTCTGTTACCACATCATATGGAAGCGCTGCCACGCGCTCTGCTTTTTCCGGTGTTGGGCGCAGCGCCCGGAATGCCTGAAAAACTGCCATAATAACTGTCCTCCTCCTTCTTTTTTACTGTAAAAATATACGTTGATTTTAACACAGGAACCCTGTCTTTTCAATGTCGCTAAATATTTTTTGAAAAACCTAAAAATTTTTGTATTTTCTATTGCAAAATTCATTATTTATGATATGATAGACTTAACAGAAGCAAAAACAATAAGTGTAAAACAAATTTTTTAAGGAGGGATTTTACATGACTGAAGGATTAAAATGGACGCTTAATGAAGTTCCCAAATCCGACGATACTTTCCTGGAATTAATGTCTGAAGAAAATGTAAAAAAAGCAAATGAATTTCACAAAAGCTTCCCCCAGTATACAGTGACGCCTCTTCAGAAGCTTTCTTCTCTGGCATCCTATCTGGGTGTAAAAAATATTTTCTGCAAGGATGAATCCTATCGTTTTGGTCTGAATGCATTCAAGGTGCTGGGCGGCTCCTACGCCATGGGATGCTACATAGCAAAAGAGCTTGGACGGGATATCAGCGACCTGCCCTACAACGTACTCTCTTCTGATAAGCTGAGAGAAGAATTCGGGCAGGCAACCTTCTTCACTGCCACAGACGGAAATCACGGCCGCGGAGTTGCATGGGCTGCCAGCCGCCTTGGACAGAAGGCTGTGGTAAGAATGCCAAAGGGAACCACCAGAACAAGATTTGATAACATTGCCAAAGAAGGCGCAACTGTTACTATTGAAGAATGCAACTATGATGACTGTGTAAGAATGGCTGCTGCCGAGGCTGCAAAAACAGAACACGGCATCATTGTTCAGGATACTGCCTGGGACGGCTATGAAGAAATTCCTTCCTGGATCATGCAGGGTTACGGAACCATGGTCATGGAGGCAGATCAGCAGTTAAAGGAACAGGGTGTAGAACGTCCCACTCATGTATTTGTGCAGGCAGGCGTCGGTTCTCTTGCCGGAGCAGTAGTTGGCTATTTTGCTCACAAATACAAAGAGAATCCTCCGGTAATGGTTGTATGCGAAGCAGCCGCGGCAGACTGTCTCTATCGCTCAGCCGAGAAGAAAACCGGAGATCTTGTAAACGTAACCGGAGATCTTCAGACTATCATGGCAGGTCTTGCCTGCGGCGAAGGAAATACCATTGGATGGGATATTTTAAGAAATCATGTAACCGTATTTGCATCCTGTCCTGACTGGATGAGCGCAAAAGCTACCAGAATCTACGCAAACCCGCTTGAGGGAGATCCTCATATTGTTTCCGGAGAATCCGGCTCTGTGCCTCTCGGTCTCTGCTACACTGCCCTTCATGACAAAGATGCAGAAGATCTGAAAAAGACTCTGAAGCTTGATGAAAACTCCAACATTCTTGTAATCTCCACAGAAGGAGATACAGATCCGGTACGCTACCGTGAAATCGTATGGGACGGACTTTACGGAACAGAGGAGTCCTTCAGCGAATAACTGACGGAAATCAGCCTGTTCTTTACAGTGATCATCGGGTCACTGATACAAAACAAATTCTAATTTTATCAACTGATTTATTATGGGAGGTATTTACAATGGATTATGCAAAAATTAACGAAGCGGCTCAGAACTATCTGGAGGACATGACCAGATTTTTAAGAGCAATCGTAAAAAATCCCGGCGAAAGCTGTGATGAAAAAGCTCATATTGACACAATCGCCGCTGAAATGAAAAAGCTGGATTTTGACCAGGTTGTGATCGATCCTCAGGGAAATGTAATCGGCTACATGGGAACCGGAGATAAAATCATTGCCTACGATGCACATATTGACACTGTTGGTATCGGCAATATGGAAAACTGGGAATTCGATCCATATGAAGGCTATGAGACTGATGAAGAAATCGGCGGCCGCGGCGTATCTGACCAGTGCGGCGGTATCGTATCTGCTGTTTACGGCGCAAGAATCATGAAGGATCTTGACCTGATCCCTGAGGGCTGCAAGATCATGGTAGTGGGAACTGTTCAGGAAGAAGACTGCGACGGTCTCTGCTGGCAGTACATCATCAATGAAGACAAGGTACGTCCGGAATTTGTTGTCTCCACAGAGCCTACTGACGGCGGTATCTACAGAGGACAGAGAGGACGTATGGAAATCCGTGTTGACGTAAAAGGTGTTTCCTGCCATGGCTCTGCTCCTGAGCGCGGTGACAACGCCATCTATAAAATGGCAGATATTCTTCAGGACGTACGCGCTCTTAATGAAAACGATGACGCTGATGAAACAGAGATCAAGGGTCTGGTAAAAATGCTGAACCCGAAATACAATCCGGACTGGGAAGAAGCAAGATTCCTGGGACGCGGTACCATCACCTGCTCTCAGATCTTCTACACCTCTCCAAGCCGCTGTGCAGTTGCTGACTCCTGCGCAGTATCCCTTGACAGACGTATGACCTTCGGTGAAACCTGGGAAAGCTGTCTTGACGAGATCCGCAACCTTCCAAGTGTGAAAAAATACGGAGATGATGTTGTGGTTTCCATGTACAATTACGACCGTCCATCCTACACCGGATGTGTATATGAGATCGAGTGCTACTTCCCCACATGGGCAATTCCGAAGGATCACAAGGTAACAAAGGCTCTTGAAGATGCATACAGGAATCTGTATGGTGAAACAAGACTTGGAAACGCAGAGACAGAAGAAATGAGAAAATCCCGTCCTCTTACAGACAAGTGGACCTTCTCTACAAACGGCGTTTCTATTATGGGACGCAACGGAATCCCGTGTATCGGCTTCGGCCCCGGAGCAGAGGCACAGGCTCATGCACCGAACGAAAAAACATGGAAGATCGACCTGGTAAGATGCGCGGCTGTTTACGCAGCTCTTCCGGCTTCCTACTGCAAGTAAGAATAATATCTATAATATAAATAAGGAGATCATTTATGAAAACTTTACAGGATTATATTGACAAATTAAATGCGCTGAATTTCAGGGAGATGTACAATAACGACTTTTTCTGGACATGGGATAAGACAGATGAAGAGCTGGAAGCTGTTTTTACTGTTGCAGACGCTCTCCGTTTTATGAGAGAAAACAACATTTCCACAAAGGTATTTGAGAGCGGTCTCGGAATTTCTATTTTCCGTGACAACTCCACTAGAACCCGCTTCTCCTTTGCTTCTGCATGCAACCTTCTTGGCCTTCAGGTTCAGGATCTGGATGAGAAAAAATCTCAGATTGCTCACGGCGAAACTGTCCGCGAAACAGCCAACATGGTTTCCTTTATGGCTGATGTGATCGGTATCCGCGACGATATGTATATCGGAAAAGGTCATGCTTATCAGAAAGAATTTATGGACGCTGTAACTGAGGGCAACAAAGACGGAATCCTTGAGCAGAGACCTACTCTTGTAAACCTTCAGTGTGACGTAGACCACCCCACTCAGTGTATGGCAGATATGCTTCATATCATTCATGAGTTTGGCGGCGTTGAGAACCTGAAAGGCAAAAAGCTTGCCATGACATGGGCTTACTCTCCTTCCTACGGAAAACCGCTTTCTGTTCCTCAGGGCGTGATCGGTCTTATGACACGTTTCGGCATGGATGTTGTGCTTGCTCATCCGGAAGGCTATGACGTAATGCCTGAGGTTGAAGAGATCGCAAGGAAGAACGCAGAAGCTACCGGCGGTACTTTCACAAAGACAAACAGCATGGAAGAAGCATTCAGGGATGCCGATATCGTTTATCCTAAGAGCTGGGCTCCTTTCGCTGCTATGGAAAAACGTACAGACCTTTATGCAGAAGGTGATTTTGACGGCATCGACAAACTGGAAAAAGAACTTCTTGCTCAGAATGCACAGCACAAAGACTGGGCCTGCACAGAAGAGCTGATGAAAACAACAAAAGACGGAAAAGCGCTTTATCTCCACTGCCTGCCGGCTGATATCACAGGAGTAAGCTGTGAGACAGGCGAGGTTGACGCAAGCGTATTTGACCGCTACAGAATTCCGCTTTACAAAGAAGCAAGCTTCAAACCATATATCATTGCTGCTATGATCCTGCTTTCCAAATTTGAAAAACCGCAGGATATCCTTAAAAAACTGGAAGTAAAAGCAGCCCCGAGAATCCTTAAATAAATCATTCTAAAAAGCGACAGGGCCTGTGGAGCATTGTTCTGCACGGCCCTTCTCTTTTTCCCAATCAGGAGGTTTTTACATGTATAAACGGAAACGTATTGTCATTGCTCTGGGGGGCAATGCTCTTGGAAATACTCTGCCGGAACAGATGATGGCTGTAAAAACAACAGCAAAAGCTCTCTGCGACCTGATCGAGGACGGACACCAGGTGGTTGTGGTCCACGGAAACGGTCCCCAGGTAGGCATGATCAACAATGCCATGGCCGCTCTTTCCCGGGAAGACGCCAGCCAGCCCAACACGCCTCTTTCTGTATGTGTCGCAATGAGCCAGGCTTATATCGGGTATGATCTTCAGAACGCGCTCAGAGAGGAGCTTCGCAAAAGAGGCTTTGTGCGCACTCCGGTCGTTACTGTTGTAACTCAGGTGCGGGTAGATCCGGACGATCCTGCTTTCCAGAATCCCAGCAAGCCTATCGGACATTTTATGTCCAGAGAAGAGGCGGAACACGCGGAAAAAGCCTACGGCTATATCACAAAAGAGGATGCAGGCCGCGGTTACCGCCGTGTAGTGGCTTCTCCGAAGCCTGTAGAGATTGTGGAGCAGGATGCCATCAACAGCCTGGTAGATGCCAATAAGATCGTTATCTGCTGCGGAGGCGGCGGAATCCCGGTTACTCTTCAGGGAGATCATCTGAAGGGCGCTTCCGCTGTGATCGATAAGGATTTTGCAAGCAGTCTTCTGGCAAAAGAGCTGGGCGCAGATATGCTGATCATTCTTACTGCTGTGGAGAAGGTTGCCATTAATTTCGGCAAAGAAAATGAGGAATGGTTAAGCGATCTCACTGTTGAGGAAGCGCAGAAATATGTGGACGAAGGCCATTTTGCAGCAGGCTCCATGCTTCCGAAGGTTCAGGCAGCTATGGATTTTGCTTCCTCCGGATCCGGCCGCACAGCCATGATCACACTTCTTGAAAAAGCAAGAGACGGAATCCAGGGAAAAACAGGAACCCTGATCCATTCATAAACTTTTATCATGCCATCTGTAATAAAAAAGGAGCCTGCAGGAAAACCTGACCTCAATGGACAAAAGCTTTCCCCAGTCTCCTTTTTTCTGCATTTATTTTGCAGATGCGTGCTTTGCGGCTTCCTCTTCTACCAGACGCACAGCCTCCTCAGACGGATTGGAGATCACTGCCGCTGCAATGATCTCACAGGGCGGATTTCCTTTTACACTGTCTACTGCCGCCGTAACTGCTGCCACGTCTCCGCTTAAAAATACGGTTGTATGACCGCCGCATTTGGTATTCCAGGTACGAAAGGCTACCTCTGATGTTTTCAGCATCTGGTCGATCACCAGAATCGCATTGCTGCTTCCCAGAACCTCTACCAGTCCGAACGCTCCGTATCTCATAATGATTTCCTCACTTTGTTATTTATTTGTTTACTGTCATTGCCAGGGCTGTTTCCGTATCAGCCGTCGGAGAAGCGATCACTGTATGACTTACCACCTGTCCCAACGGCTTAGCTGCCTCAAGAGCAACCTCCATAGCTGCATTCACATCAGAAACAGAGCCTCTCATTTTCACACAGGCGCCGCTTTTCAGTCGGTTACGCTCCACACTCTGGATCGTTACATTTGCTGCTTTGGCTGCAGCGTCAAGAGCCACAAAGCAGGCAACCAGATTATCCAGTTCAAATACTCCCACTGCCATACCATTGTAATTTTTCGCCATAATACCTCCCATGATGAAACATCAAGAACTTTTTATAATTGTATTTATATAAGTATACCTGTTTTTCTTTTAAAATACAAGGAAATTCAACAAAAAATCCCTGTAATAATGTGGATTTGTGTTACTGTTCACAGATTGCTGTCCCGCAAGGTGTTTTGGCATGTATATGCCAAAATCCCGGGACACACAGGGCAAAATGCCATCACCGAAGGCGATCTGGAATACATTTTGATCAGGTTACTGTTCAGGAGACATTTTCCCAGGCTGATGCAAACAGAGTAAGCAGTGGTTTGGGGGGTGTTGGTTTTTGTTGGTTTCCATCTGTGAAATGATGCAGATTATTACCAAAAACAGCTTAACAAACCGCTGTGCATGATTTTACAGGATGCTTTCGGAAGGTCTGGTCTTGTTTTTCATAAAATATGTTATATAATAATTTCCAGAAATATAAGACGGCTATCTGAAGGCTTTATCTGATTCCAGTTCTCATGGAGCCCCGTCTTTTGTAGTCAAGGAGTCTATTTATGAAAATTCATCAGACAGATTTTTCAAAAGGAAATGTAAACAGAAATATTCTGGAAGTGGCTGTGCCCATGACCATGGCGCAGATTCTGAACCTTCTTTATAATATCGTAGACCGGATTTATATCGGAAGAATCCCGGAGGCAGGCACAACCGCGCTGACCGGCGTGGGAATCTGTTTTCCCATCATTACTCTGATCACTGCCTTTACCTATCTTTTCGGAAATGGAGGAAGCCCTCTGTGCTCCATGGAACGGGGCAGAGGAAATCACAGAGAAGCAGAACGTCTTATGGGAAATACCTTTTCCATGCTTCTTCTTACGGGCGTGCTTCTGATGGCTGTTGGATATCTTTTTTATGACCCTCTGCTTCACGCCTTTGGCGCCAGCGACGTCACCTACCCCTATGCCCGGGATTACATCCGGATCTATCTTCTTGGCACTCTGTTTGTGATGATCACCCTGGGAATGAATCCTTTTATCAATAACCAGGGCTTTGGAAATATGGGAATGCTGACGATCCTCATTGGCGCTGTGCTGAATATCATCCTGGATCCGCTTTTTATTTTTGTTTTTCATATGGGAGTAAAAGGCGCTGCAACCGCTACTGTTCTCTCCCAGATGTGCTCTGCTTTGTGGGTTCTGAAGTTTCTTACAGGAAAAAAAGCAGTTCTCCATCTGAAAAAAGATGCCATGCGTCTTAGCTGGAGCCGGGTAAAAAGCATCATGTCTCTTGGAATTTCCGGTTTTATGATGGCGTTTACCAACAGTATTGTACAGGTTTTCTGCAACATGACCCTTCATCAGTACGGAGGAGATCTTTACGTTGGAGTTATGACTGTGCTGAACTCCATCCGTGAGATCACCACCACTCCTGTCAATGGACTTACCAGCGGAGCTTCACCTGTTATGAGCTTTAACTATGGAGAAAACGCCTGCCATCGTGTGCGAAAAGCAATCAGATTTGTCACAGTCCTCTGTGTATCCTACACAATGATCATCTGGGGGCTTCTGAAGCTGTTTCCGGAATTTTTTATCCGAATCTTTAACAGTGAGCCTGAGCTGATCTCCAGAGGGATCCCCGCTCTCCATATTTACTTTTTCGGCTACTGCTTTATGGCCTTACAGTTTACCGCCCAGTGTACCTTTGTGGCTCTTGGAAAAGCCAGAAAAGCAACCTTTTTCTCTATTTTCCGAAAGGTACTGATCGTAGTTCCCCTTACTGTCCTGTTGCCCGGGGTCGGGAATCTGGGCGTGGACGGAGTATTCTGGGCAGAACCCATCTCCAACCTGATCGGCGGCTGCGCAAGTTTTTTTACCATGCTTCTCACCGTAATGCCGGAGCTTAAAAAAGGAGCAAAGGGGAAATAAAAAACCAGCTTTATGATATCTGATTTTCCATATTTATGGCTTTATGAAATATCCGGAGGGATGTCCATATCTGTAAGCTCTTTTTCATCTGATACCTCCAGAAGAGCCACATCCTGCATGTATTTCCTCATCACCCTTTTCCCTCCGGTATCGCCTGTCAGAGCCAGAAGCTCCGGGTAATATTTTCCGGAAAATATACAGGGATTTCCAGGCTGTCCGTTTTTTGCTGCGGCAGCCATGCCCTTTTCGGATTCTGTATACATCCTGATCAGAGCTTCTATCGTATGGCGCCTTATCCACGGCTGATCTGCCACCAGAAAAAGACAGGCATTATTTTCCCGGCAGTCAGAAAAGCTTTGCGCCTGAGGCTTTTCTTTTATCACTTCCAGAAGCCCCAGCTTCATAGATGAAGAAATGCCTTCTTCCGGATGGGGATTCCATACCACCCGGGCTCCCAGAGCCTCTGCTTTTTTTTTGATCTCCGGATACTGAGTAACAAGAATAACGGAAGAAATCCTGTGTTTCATTTTTTTCTGTACCAGAAGAACCTTCTGAAGCGTATGTAAATACATGGGAATGCCGTCTATTGGAAAAAACAGCTTGTTGCTGCCAAATCTTCTGCTGTTTCCCGCCGCCAGGATAACAATAGAAATATCCTGTTTCAGGCTGCCGCATGCGGCCCAAATACCGTGCTTTCTCAGTCTCTGTACTATTTTATCCGGTAAATTCCTGTCACTAAGAACATCCGCTTTATTTAAAAACACTCGAAATTCTCTGTATCCCACGGACTTACGAAGTCCCTGGTCTGACTCTGCAATCCGTATGATATCTTCCTCTGTAATCTTTTCCTCTGAAGATTTTCCCAGAAATTCTGCCGCTGATTCCGGTCGGTGAACTGTGTCTTTGATTGCTTTTCCCAGACAGTCCAGTCCGATCACGCCGATCACAAGATCGGTCATCTCCGGAATTACCGGCTCCCAAGCTGCCGGAACCTTTAAAGGCAGACGTCTGGCTCCGTCTGCCTCAATAAGGATTACATCACATTCTTTTTTCAGTTCCTGAAGCTGCTCCTCCGGAAGCGCCTGAAGCTTTCCTGTAAACAGTTTTCCGCTTTTGTTCTGCTCTTCGGAAGCGCTGCAGTGCGTACCTGAGGATCCCTGAATATTTTCCGGCTTTTTCCAACTTTTTTCTTCCCGTTTTCCCATACAGGCAGCTACCGTATAGCCGTACTTTCTGAGATTTTCCCTGACTTTATTCAGTTCTCCGTCTCTGGCAAAGGGGCGTTCCGGCTCAAAAGCTATGTGAGTGGTGGTGGTAACAATGACCTTTTTTCCCTGCTCTGCCAGTTCCTCTGCAAGCCGGAAGATCAGGCTTGTTTTTCCACCGCCTCCCACAACTGAAATGATCTTTTTGCTGTTTACATCAATATCCAGAAGCTCAGTAAGTCTCATAATCCTGTTCCTCGATCACCTGATAATTGTATTCCTGCCTTTTCCTCTCCGGTTAAAGCATCCGTCATACAGCAGGCAGATTTCTTCCTCTCCTTCTGTTCAGGGAACAATCCCTTCTGACAGAAGAATTTCCACAACAGTTCCCGCTATGCATCTTGCTTTATCAGAAATGGTATTGCAGTTTTTTTTCTGTTCTTTCCGTGGGTCAATATCCGCGATCTTCATTCCTTCCGATACCTGATACTCTTCCCGGATCATTCCTCTTAATACTCCTGAAATTGTGGCAAAGACAGGAATTTCTCTGTTTTTCTCTGTACTGATGACAGCAATTACCTGATCCTTTTCTACCAGATCGCTGATCTTCGCCCGGCTGTGTATCGTACCCGCTGCCGGAGAATGAATCACTCGTTCTTTCCCATAACCTCCGATCATTCCCGGAATCCCTGTATTGGGAGCTGCCCAGCCCTCTTCCACAATCCTTCCAAGATCATGGCCTCTCTGAGTCTCCACCACATAATCCACATCTCTACCGGCCAGAAACCCAGGTCCCAGAGCAATGGTAAGAGGCGCCATTGCCCTGTTTGTGCCGAGATTTTTTTTTGCAAGAATAGCGTCGATCACTGCTGCAGGATGAAGTTTTTTGATAGCTTCTCCTGTCTCATCTACCAGAAGAGGAATCTCGCCCATTTCCCATATTCCGGCACACTCACCCACATCCTGGATCCTGTGGCTTAAAACGCCCTCCACAAATGCCTCTCCGTCATAAACAGCCTCGCAGAAAGACACCTCCCGGCGGATCGCGCTGGGTCTGGCGCTTTCAAGAATCAGCACCCGGTATCCGCAGCGGTAAAGTCTGTGAATCACTCCACTGGCAAGATCACCGCCTCCGCGGACAACCAGTATGTTATTCTGTGTCATAAATCAAACTCCTTCAGTCTCCTGCTGTTCAAGCATTACTTTTTCTACTGCATTTACAATATTCTGGTATCCGGTGCAGCGGCACAGATTACCTGACATGTGTTTTTTGATAGCTTCTCTTGTAAGCACCTCGCCCCGCTCCAGAAGCACCGTTGCAGACATAACAAAGCCCGGTGTGCAAAAACCGCACTGGATCGCTCCCTCCTCAATAAAAGCCTCCTGAATACGGGTAAGATCCCCGTTCTTTTCCAGACCTTCCAGGGTACGGATATTTTTTCCCTCCGCCCACACTGCCAGATAAATGCAGGAGTCAATAGTCTCTCCGTCAATGATCACTGTGCAGGCTCCGCATTCTCCTACCTCACAGCCTTTTTTTACGGAAGTAAGACCCAGACGGTTTCTGAGCATGTCAAGCAGAGACTCTCTGGGATCCACATACTCGGCTACTTCTTTTCCGTTTACCACACATCTGACCAGAACTTTATCTTTGATCATTTTCTGTCACCTCCTGCAAGCTCTATGGTACGCTTCAGCGCTCTTTTTGCGATTTCTCCGCCGATCTGCAGACGGAACTCCCTGGATGCCCTCCAGGAATCTCTTGGGTTGATCTCCTGACGGATGCTCTGCTCTGTCATTTCATACAGTTTTTCGCTGATTTCCTGTCCTTTCAGCGCTGCTTCTGTTTTTTCACACCGGAAAGGAACCGGAGCCGCTACGCCAAAGGTAATGCGCACATCTTCCAGAATATTTTTTTCTGTATTTACCTTACTTACCACGGAACAGCTTAAGGTTGCAATATCCATGGCTTTTCTCATGGAATACTTAATATAGTTTCCATGATAACCCTGGTATTCCTTTGCAGGAATGATCACATAGGTAAGAATCTCTCCTCTTTTCAGATCCACACGGCCCGGACCCAGGTAAAAATCACGGATCGGAACGGTTCTTCCGTTGTTTCCATCCTCAATGCGAAGAAGGGCATTCAGAGAAAATACCGTAGGCGCGCTGTCTGCGCTGACTGCACCATTACAGATATTTCCTCCAATGGTTCCGATATTCCTGATCTGAGGTCCGCCCACCTGATCTACGGCTTCTCCCAGAACCGGAATATTTTCCTGAATCACAGGGTCGTTGGTAATATGGGAAAAAGTAGTTCCTGCCCCTATATAAATATCTCCGTTTTCTTTTTTTGTGATACCGTTCAGTTCTTTAATGTCACGGATACTCACAAGAGAGGTTCCTGCCATTTTCCCTTCCCGGATCTTGATCAGCACATCACTTCCACCGGAGATCACTCTGGTATCCGGATGTTCTTTCAAAAGCCTGACGGCTTCCTCTATTGTGCTGGCATTATAGTAATTTTCAATATCATACATGATTCCGTTCCCCCTTTCAGATCAGTCCGGCTTTTTTGAATCCCTCGATCAGCCGCTGAGGCGTCAGAGGAATTTCATTAAATGCCACGCCGGTAGCATGGAGAACCGCGTTACGGATCGCAGGAGCTCCCGGAATTGCAGGCGGCTCGCCTAAAGCTTTGTTTCCGTAAGGTCCCATGGGGTCATCCAGCTCCACAAAATCTGCTTTGATATCCGGTGTGTCTAAAGCTGTCATCAGCTTGTAATCCAAAAGATTGCCGTTAAGAGGCCGTCCTGTTTTTTCGTCCAGAACAAGCTGCTCGCTTAATCCATAGCCCATGCCCATGGACATGCCTCCGTGCACCTGCATCTGGGCAAGCTGCGGATTCAGAAGCTTTCCGCTGTCATGGACATTGATGATGTTAAGAATCTGTATGGTTCCAAGCTTCATATCCACTTCCACCTCTGCAAAGCAGCAGCCTGTGGCAAGGGTATTTTTCTTCACCTGTGTGGACACCTCTGCTGTCAGCACAGAGGAATTGCTGAGACTGTAATAGGCTTCCTGCGCCAGCGCCTCCAGAGAAAGTACCTGTTCCTCTCCTGCATAGATCCAGCCGTGATCCAGAGACAGTTCTCTTGTCTCCTGTTCCGGAAGAAGGGTTTTGGCATAGTCCAGAATCTTTTGGAGAAGCTGTTCTGCGCACTGCTTCACAGCCGTTCCGGTAACAAAGGACTGGCGGGATGCATATGCGCCTGTATCAAACGGCGTCACATCGGTATCCTGTACTGTGACAATATGGACGTTCTCCACATCCATATGAAGTGTCTCTGCCGCCATTTGAGAAAAGACAGTATCTGCTCCCTGGCCGATCTCTGTAGCTCCGATCTGAAGCTGAACGCTTCCGTCCTGGTTCATGGAAAGCCGGGCGCCTGCAATTTCCAGTGAAATGGGCCATACACCTGTCTTATAGGAAAACAGTGACATGCCAACGCCCCGTCTTACAGAACCTGTCTGATCTGCATATTCTTTTCGCTTTTCATCCCAGTGAATATACTCCGCGCCTTTTTCCAGGCACTGGAAAATCCCGTTTGTATTGGCTGCAATAGGCTTCAGATAAGCGTCCTCATAATATCCCTGAATCAGATTTTTCCGCCGGAATTCAAGAGGATCCGTATGAATCTCCGCCGCCACATCATCCATCAGACATTCAATGGCAAAGGCTGCCTGAGGAATGCCGTAGGCACGCATGGCTCCGGCTGTAGGGGTATTGGTATAAATGGTATAAGCCTCGCCTCTGGTATTTGGGCAAGCATACTGAAGTCTCCATGCAGTAAGACCGTTGGCGGCAATGGCGTGACCATGGGATGCATAAGCCCCCTGGCTGGAATATGCCTTCATATCTTTTGCAAGCAGATGACCTTCCTTATCCACGCCTGCAGTGAGATCATACTCAATAGAATGACGGGTTCTTGTATTGCAGAAGGTTTCCTCTCTGGAAACCTCAAGCTTTACAGGACGGCCGCCTACCTGAGTAGTCAAAAATGCATTCAGAGGCTCATAAAGCACATCCTGCTTGTTTCCGAATCCACCTCCGATATACGGTTTGATCACCCTTACCCTGCCCCAGGGGATTCCCAGAGCCTGGCCGATCACACGGCGGACAATATGAGGGATCTGCGTGGAAGTAACTACAACGATCCTTCCCTTTTCCATATAGGCAAAGGATATGGGATTCTCTATATGACAGTGCTGGACAATGGAGGTCTTGTAGCTTCTTTTCACAACTGTATCAGACTGCTCCAGGCCTTCATCCACGTTTCCGATAAAAAAGTTGGAACGGGCAAGTACATTGTCTTTTTTATCAAAATGAATGGGAGGATTGCTTCCGTACATGGATTTTCTGGGATGGATCTCCACCGGATATTCCTCATATTCAACCTTGATCAGCTTCAGCGCCCTGGACGCAGTTACTTCATCCTCTGCCACAACGGCAGCAATATCATCGCCATAATAGCGGATACGTCCTGTAAGGATATTTCTGTCCGCAATATCCTGATGAGCAGGCTCCACAGACCAGGGATGTCCCGGTGTGGGATAGCAGTGATCCGGCACGTCTTTAAAGGTAACTACCTTTACCACTCCGGGAAGCGCCTCTGCCTCACTGGTATCAATAGATGTTACGATCCCGTTTCCAATGGTGGAGTGAAGGACCTTGGCAACCAGAGCGCGGTTGAGAATCAGATCATCTGTAAATTTTGCTCTGCCTGTAACTTTTTCATAAGCATCTACTCTTGGAATACTTTTTCCAACCATTTCTTCACCTTCTTTTCCTTTTCTACATGAATTCTCCCAGACTGTCTGAGATTTCCCTGAAGCTTTTAGAATATGGAAAAAGCCAGACTGCGTCCAGGGAGTGTGTGTTCCCCTCAGGACGTATGTCCGGCTCCGAACCATGCTACTTTCTTATAATATGTATCCTGAGTCAGAATAAGAACATCAGGAACCATTTCCTTTTATTCATTTTAACATATTATAAGGGTTTTTTCCATTGATTTTTAGTGTTTTTTCTTAAATTATTTTAAAATAATCCCTCTTGTATCCCGGATCACATTCCGCGGACATTTTACCGCGCAGTTTCCGCAGGCAAGGCAGAGCTCGTCATTGATCACCGCCACATTGTCCTGAACCTCCACAGCGTCTGCCGGACAGTTTCTGGCGCAGATCCCGCATCCGATGCAGCTTGCTTCACAGGCCTTTTTTGCCGCTGCTCCCTTATCCTTATTGGAACACTTTACGATAAAAGGATTGTCTGTCAGATGAATATGGATGATTTCCTGAGGACAGGCCTTCACGCAGAGGCCGCATCCGATACACCTGCTTTCCTCAATTTCAGCCACACCATATTCATTATAAAAAACCGCGTCCTTTCTGCAGGCCTCAATGCAGGAGGAACAGCTCATACAGCCGTATGTACAGCTGTGGCAGCGTTCTCCGCCGTCACATGCAACATAAGCTGTCTTTTTCGGAAATCTTGCCATAGATCATTCCCCCTTTTTCTTTCTCTCATACGGCGTATTGGCAAGCGGAAGGCTTGTGCGGTACTGACCGTCATATTTATAGTAAGCCCCTGCTATAGCCGGCGCCGTAGGAATGGAGGTGATCTCTCCGATGCCGATGGCTCCCTCTGCTACCTTTAAGCCTTCTTTTTCTACAATGATGCTTTCCACCTCCGGAGCCTGGTTTGCCCGGAAAAGTCCCAGCGTTCCATATTTATTCTGAGGTCTGCAGTCCTTCAGTCCATACTGCTCTGTGAGAGCAAAGCCTGTGGACATGAGCACTCCGCCCTCGATCTGGCCTTCTACAGAAAGAGGATTCACTGCCCGTCCCACGTCGTGGGCTGCCACTATTTTTTCAATCCTTCCGTTTTTATCCAGAATGCACACCTGAGTTGCGTACCCGTAGGCCACATGAGAAACAGGATTTTTTACATCAGAACCCATGGCGTCTGTTCTGGCAAGATATTCGCCCAGATATTCCTGTCCCTCCAGCTCCTCCAGAGTTTTATAAGCAAGCTCTTCTTTCAGCTTCTCACAGGCGCGACGGCAGGCTTCCCCTGTAACAAGAGTCTGTCTGGATCCAGAAGTGGTTCCGGAATCCGGCGCATTATACGTATTGGAAGCATCATAATAAATCTGCTCTCTTTTCAGTCCCAGCTTTTCTGATACCATCTGTACCAGTACCGTTCCAAGTCCCTGTCCAATGCAGGAGGCTCCTGAGTGGATCTCTACTTTTCCATTGTGCACATACAGCTTACAGCGTCCCCAGTCCGGGAGCCCGACGCCCACACCGGCATTTTTCATGGCGCAGGCAATTCCTGCATAAGGATGGCTGTCATACACTTCCTTTACCGCTTCCAGAGTCTCTGCAAGTCCGGTGGAATCATCTACAAGCTGACCGTTTGGAAGCTCCTGTCCCGGACGGATCGCGTTGCGGTAGCGGATCTCCCAGGGAGAAATGCCAACCTTTTCTGCCATTTTTGTAAGAAGCATTTCCACTGCAAAGCAGGTCTGGGTAACACCAAACCCACGGAAAGCTCCGGCAGGTGGATTGTTTGTATAGTAGGCTTTTCCGTCAATATCAAAATTCTGGTAATTATAGGGACCGGAGGCATGGGTACAGGCTCTCTGAAGCACAGGGCCTCCCAGAGAGGCATAGGCTCCGGTATCTGCTATAACAGCTGCCTTCACACCCTGAATGATACCGTTTTCATCACAGCCCATAGTAAATTCCATGTCCATGGGGTGGCGTTTGGGATGGATCAGAATACTTTCTTCACGGGTAAGCTTTACCTTTACCGGGCGTTTGGTAAGATAGGCGATCATGCCTGCGTGATGCTGGACCGTCACGTCTTCTTTTCCTCCGAATCCGCCGCCTACCAGCTTATTGCGCACCTTTACCTTTTCAGCCGGAAGTCCCAGAAGCGCCATACATTCATGCTGGGTATCGTACACACCCTGGTCTGAAGAATAAATGATCACCCCGTCCTCTCCGTCCGGCTTTGCCACAGCGCACTCCGGCTCCAGAAACGCATGCTCTGTCCACGGTGTCCGGAATTTTTCTGTAAGAACATAGGCGGAACCTGCAATGGCTTTTTCCGCGTCACCACGGTGCACGTGCCAGTGTGCCAGAAGATTTCCGTCTTCGTGAACCAGAGGAGCATCCTCTTTCATTGCTTCATAAGGATCACGAACCATGGGAAGTTCTTCATATTCTACTTTAATCAGCTTTTTGGCCTTTTCCACAAGCTCCGGTGTCTCTGCCGCAACAAGAGCGACCGCATCTCCCAGATAATGAGTGATCTTTCCAACAGGGATCAGTCCGTCCCAGTCCTGTTTCAGATGCCCCACCTTTACGCTTCCGGGAATGTCCTCTGCTGTAAAAATCCCGATCACTCCGGGCAGCGCTTTTGCCTTTTCTGTGTCAATAGCTTTTACCAGAGCTCTCGGATAGGCGGAACGAAGAGCGCTTCCGTAGATCATGCCCTCCTCATAGATATCGTCCGGATACTGGCCATAGCCCAGAACCTTTTCACGGACATCCACTCTGGGCACACGCTCTCCCAGCTTCCAGGCATACTCCCTCTTTTCGGGAAGTCCTTCTCTTTTATATTTTGCGGCAAGAAGAATACCGTCTATGATTTTTTTGTAGCCTGTACAGCGGCAGATATTGTTGCGGATCGCATGGGCCGCCTGAGCGCGGGTAGGATCCGGATTCTGATCAATAAGCCCCTTGGCGCTGATCACCATGCCGGGAATACAGAATCCGCACTGCACTGCGCCTGCTTCTCCGAACGCCCGGTCATAAATCTCTTTTTCTTCCTCAGAAAGTCCTTCCACAGTTATAATATGCCTGCCTTCCATCATAGAAAGAGAAGGAATACAGGCCTTCTGCGCTTTCCCGTCGATCAGTACATGACAGGTTCCGCAGGCGCCTTCGCTGCATCCGTCTTTTACTGAAGTAAGATGAAGCTTATCACGAAGAAAACGAAGAAGCTTCATATCCTTTTCTTCCTGATATTCCTTTCCATTTACATAAAACCTGAACATAACTTTCCTCCTGACATATATTCAGCACGAGCGCATCCCTGCACAAAACACAGAGACACGCTCTTCTTCACTTCATTTCAGACCCTGTAATCATTTAAACAGCAGATAGGAATAATCGTCGATCACTGCACAGATCAGTGCGCGGATTCCGCCCGGTACCTTATCTTCCGGATCGTCTGCCTTACACTCTGTTACATTTCCAAGGAATCTCACTCTGCATTCCTTTGTGTCTGCATTCAGTACAGCAAATCCGTCATTTGTGCTGTCATCCATATCCTCTGGTTTTGCAAACAGTGTAAATTTATCTTTGTAAGGAGCGCTTGCATACGGACAGAAGGTCCTGCAGTTTCCGCACTCATTACACATATAATCCACGTGGATCACCTGAGCCATTTCCATTCCGGGTACTTTAACGGAGATATTTGCTCTGTTTGGACATACATCCACACAGTTCTCACATACCTTGCTGCAGGAAAGACATCTTTCGCTTTCTTTTGCAGCGTCCTTCTCTTCTTTCAGAACGCCTTTCTTTTCATAGCACTCTGTTTCTGTGCCTGTAACTGCTCTGTCAGAAACAACTTCTCTGCCAAGGATTGCTTTTGCAACAAGCTGCGCGTCACGGATAGCTTCCACGATAGTTGCAGCGCCTCTGGCTCCGTCGCCGGCCAGATATACGTCTTTTACGCTTGTTTCCAGAGTTTCCTGATCAAGCTTTGCCTTTCCTCTTTCATTTACATTGATGCCGTTGGCCTCATAGAACTCTGCAGGCACTTTTTCTCCAACAGCTACGATCACAGTATCCGCAGGCACTTCCACCATCTCATCTGTCTCTGTAACCCCTGCTCTTCCGGAAACGTCCATTGTGCCAAGCTCCATTTTCCTGCAGATAAGAGTTCCGTTTTCAAGGCTTACCGGAGACAGAAGCTCTTTAAACTCAACGCCCTCTTCCAGAACCTCCAGAAGCTCATCCTCTGCTGCCGGCATGTAGCGTTTTGTTCTTCTGTAAACCAGATATACATGCTCTACGCCTTCTGTACGTTTTGCCGCTCTGGCTGTATCCATAGCTGTATTTCCGCCGCCGATTACAACAACGTTCTTTCCAAGATCCACTTTTCCGTCATTTGCCTTAAAGTCAGCAAGGAATTTAAGGGCATTTACTGTCTCGCCTTTTTCCAGCTTCAGTGTTCCCGGTTTATTCGCTCCGGTGGCAACGATCACCGCGTCATAGCCCTGCGCTTTTACATCAGCCACAGAAGTGATCTCGGTATTTGTGCGGATTTCCACACCCATTTTTTCAATAAAGGAAACGTCTTTGTCAATAGCTGTCTCAGGAATACGGAATCCCGGAATCACATAACGGATTACACCGCCGAGTTTTGCTTCTTTTTCAAAAATGGTCACAGAAGCGCCTGCTCTTGCCAGGAAATAAGCTGCAGCGATACCTGCCGGGCCGCCGCCTACAATAGCTACTTTCTTTCCGTTGCTCTCTCCGGCACGGATCTCGCCGATCACCTCGTCATAGCCGTTCTCTGCTGCCAGAAGCTTTGTTCCGCGGATATTTACAGACTCATCATAAAAGTTTCTGGTACATTTATACATACAGTTATGTGCGCAGAGAGTTCCTGTGATAAACGGAAGGGCATTTTTATCAAGGATCACACGAAGCGCGTCCGCGTATTTTTCCTCTCCTGCAAGCCCAATGTATTCCGGAATATCCTGATGAATGGGACATCCGCCCTGGCATGGAGCGAAATAACAGTTCAGAAGCGGGACTTCCTCCTCATTTTTTCTGTTTGGAAGAGGCTTGATATTTTTTACATGGCGAGGATCTTTCTTTGCGTCCTCAGCCAGCTTTTCAAGAGCCTCCACGTCAATGCCGTCCCATGGCTTCACTCCGTCCGCCATGATCTTTTCTGCCATCTGGGAGAATCTCTGGTATCCTCCTGTTTTTAAAATGGTTGTTGCAACTGTTACCGGCCATACGCCGCAGCCAACGATCCTGTCAATATTATAAAAATCAGCTCCGCCGGAATATGCAATACGGAGTTTTCCGTCAAATTCTCTGGAAAGCTTTGCAGCCAGAGAAATAGATAGTGGGAACAGAGCCTTTCCGGACATGTACATTTCTTCGCTTGGAAGCTCGTTTCTGGTTACGTCTACCGGGAAGGTGTTTGTGATCTTTACGCCAAAGGCAAGGCCCAGTTGGTCTGCCAGCGCCTGGAGACGTTTAAACATCGGGACAGCGTCTTTATACTGCAGGTCATCCAGGAAATGGAAATCGCCGAATGCCATATAGTCATAGCCCATTTCATCCATGGTCTTTCTGGCAAATTCATAGCCCAGAAGCGTGGGATTACATTTGATAAATGTATTCAGATGCTTTTCCTTGTAAAGATGATTTGCAATACTTTCAATCTCATTTGGAGGACATCCGTGCAGGGTGGAAATTGTTGCAGAATTACAGATCTCTGACGGAATTGCTTCAATATCCTCTTTTGTCACATGCTCAAACTGATCCACATGGTCAAGAAGCCATGTTCTGCACTCCTTAAATACCTCTGTATCTCCGGCTTCCTTCATGCAGTTGATAAAAGTATCAATCTTTTCTTCTTTAATTCCTGCAAGATCATAGCCTACGGAAATATTAAACTGGAAGCCGTCTGTTCCTCCAAGACCAAACTCCTTTGCCATTACATGAAGAATAAACCATGCTTTAATATATTCTCCCATAGCCTGAGGCACATAGAGCTCTGTGGACCACTCGCAGTTATAGCATTCGTCCTCTGCCAGGATACAGGGACGGTTAATGCAGGCTGCCAGCTCATCGCCGTCCATTTTCTGAACAGTTTTCAGCTCAAAAAATCTTGCTCCCGCATAGTAGGAAGCCACAATATTCTGAGCCAGCTGTGTGTTGGGGCCTGCTGCCGGGCCGATGGGAGTCTCAAGATTTCTTCCGAAAATCTCCATATCCTTTGCCGTATCCGCCTGATAAGCCCTGTGCACGCCGAATACAGTTCCTTTTTCCTTATGCTCTGTTAAAACCCAGTCCATTAACTGTCCAAAAGACATACAGGTCATTTTTTCACTCATAATTACCCTCCTGTTATCCGTTTTCTCCGGTCATTTTTCCTATTTTCCGAAATTGATATCATCTGCAAGCTCTTTTGCGGACTGGCGGCAGTCTGCCATGATCTTTGCCTCGTCGCATACAAGAACTTCACGGTCTTTCATCAGAACCTCTCCGTTACATACCGTGGTCTGAACCATGCTTCCGTTTACGCCAAACAGAAGATGTCCGTTGGTGTTATCTGCGCACATTGGTGTCAGAGGATCATATCCGATCACGATCACGTCTGCTGCTGCCCCCGGCTTCAGCACGCCAAGTTCTTTCTTAAAGTAACGGTTTGCAATTTTTGCGTTTCCTTCAAAGAGCATCTGCGGAACTTCACCCCAGGCTGCGTTAGGATCGCAGAGATGATGTTTGTGAAGAATGTTTGCCACTTTCCAGGATTCCATCATGTCATGAGTATAGCCGTCTGTTCCAAGTCCTGTAACGATTCCCTTGTGTACCAGTGCCATGGTCGGAGGACATCCGCAGGCATTGCCCATATTAGATTCCGGATTATGTACTACCATCGTATCTGTATCTTTAATAAGATCCATCTCATGCTCATTAATATAAATGCAGTGGCCCAGAAGAGTTTTCGGTCCCAAAATATTCCAGTCGTAAAGGCGGTCAACAATACGTTTGCCGTGTTCCTTTAAGCACTGATGAAGGTCATAAATTCCCTCTGCCACATGGATGTGATATCCAACGCCTTCCGGTTTCAGCTCATTGCACAGCTCCATTGTCTCATCGGAAATAGTAAAGGATGCATGCATACCCATCATTCCGGCGATCATATCGCTGTCATCTGCAAGAGCATGTTTGATAAAGTTTACGTTTTCCATAACGGATTCTCTGGATTTTTCCATTCCGTCACGGTCTGAGATCTCATAGCAGAGACAGGTACGGATTCCCAGGTCTCTGGCTGCTTCCTCAATGGCATTTAAGGAACCTGTGATATGCCCGAAGCTCGCATGATGATCAAAAACAGTTGTCACGCCGTTTTTGATAGAATCAATATAGGTAGCGTAAGCGGAAAGCTTTGTCTGTTCCAGAGTCAGATGGCGGTCAATGGTCCACCACTGTCCGTCCAGGATATCCAGAAATCCCTGAGGATTGTATCCCTTGATACTCAGTCCTCTGGCAAAGGAGCTGTAAATGTGTTCGTGGGCATTGATAAAGGCAGGCATGATCACTCCGCCCTTTGCATCAATAAACTCCGCATCCGGATAAGCTTTTTTTACTTCTTCTGTTTCGCCTGCCATAACGATGGTGCTTCCGTCCATTGCCACTGCACCGTTTTCATAAAAGGTATTGGACGCATCTCGTGTAATCATTCTTCCATTTCCAACAATCTTCATATTAAATCCTCCCTGTCTTGTAAAAATCTCCCAACTGTATACAAATTTCATCCTGTCATTTTAGGAATTTTATACTATTAATGTATCATACTTTTTCCTGTATTTCAATAGTAACTCTAAAAAACATTTTTTTATTCTAAAAATTTTTGTACATCAAGTATTGTCTGCTTTCCGGGTCAATGCAGACTTATATTCCAGGAGCTTCTCTGCAATAAAAAAACTGTTCCGGCAGATATTCCGCATATTTTTCATGGAATATTTTGCCGCAACAGTTTTTATAATTCATTTATTAATTCCAGGACTTTTCTGTTCCGGTTCCACAAAACCGGATCTGCCTTCACCTGATATCCGCATCCGTTTTTTACATGCCAGTCATAAAAGCTTCGCCCTGGATATCCGTAAGCCTCCATTATGTTCATAATGGTTCCTCCGTGAACCACTACTGCCGCCCTGCTGATGTGACTGCGGAAACAGGCGGTTACAACCCTCTGGAATCCTTCCAGAGTACGTTTCTGAAATTCCTCTCTGCTTTCTCCATTTGGAAAAGGCAGAAGCCCGCCGCTGTCTATCCAGGCCTGATAATCCGGATTTCCGGATAATTCCAGATAGTTTTTGTTCTCAAAGTCTCCAAAGTCACACTCTGCAAGCTGGTCTATGATCCTCAGCCTTTTTTCCGGAAACAGGATCTCTGCTGTTTCCCTGCACCGCGCAAGAGGACTTACGAATACAGCTTCCGGCTCCGGATAGAAAAATTCCTTCAGCTTCTCTTTGCCTTCTTCACACAGAAGTTCATCTGTTTTTCCAATATACCTCTGATATCGGTTCCCTTCTGTCATTCCGTGACGGATCAGCCATATCTCAGTCATGTTTGATCACCGTACCGATGCCGCAGACCACTCTGGTTACCTTTCTGCTGAAGGAAGCAAGTTTTGTACATGTTCTTCCCACAGCCTCCCGGTAAGCTCTCTGAAAAGCGTCAACAGGAACCACTCCGTATCCAACCTCATCTGACACCAGAATTACCTCCGGGTTTTTCCGGATCAGCTCTTCTGCCAGAGCTTCCACGGAGCTTCCTTCTTCCATTTCTTTTTTTATAAATTCATGGAAGCCCACAACGCCCCTGGCGGAAAAAAGTTCTTCTCTGGAGATTTCGTTTCCCCTTACCCAGGAAATTCCCGGATACATTTTTTCTGCAAAAGCTGCCTTTCCCTGAAAAGCGCCTCCAATTACCATTTCCATACTCATCCTTCTCCTTTGTCTATATAAGAATAAGAATCACTGACAGCGCCGCTGTCACCAGCGCTATTGCCAGCTCACAGAGACAGAGAAACCAGCCGGAAAGATCCCCTGTGGTTCCGCCGAAATATTTCATTGCCATATGTCTGTAATATGCAAAAACTCCTGCTGCCGCAAAAAAAGCCGCTGCTCCCATAACAGGCGCTGTCCGGATCATAAGCGCTGCAAGAATGATCAGATAGCAGATCAGGGTATTTCGTACCGGAACGTCCTCAGATTTTTTTGAAAACTCTGCAACCGTTCCATCCTCTCTGGCTTTTGGAAGAGTAATCACACCCAGACCGGAAAAGCATCTGGATACCATAAATCCAAAAGCAACGATCATCATAGCCTGTCTGTCAAAGCAGATCTCGCTGTACGCGCCAAGCCAGCAGAGAAAATAAACGCCTGCCGTGATCACTGCAAAGGCTCCGGCATTGGAATCCTTCAGTATTTCCAGCCGTCTTTTTCGTTCCTGCCAGGAGCTTAAAGCGTCTGCGGTATCCAGAAGTCCGTCCACATGGATCCCTCCTGTGATCAGCACAGGGAGCACTGTCAGAGCCACAGAAAGAAAGATTACGTTAAATCCCAGATAATTGGCAAGCCATACGACCCCAAGAGAAACGGCTCCGATCACTGCACCGATAAAAGGAAAAAAGCAGAACATGTACTTCATGTTTTCCTTTGTCCATTCTGCCTGGGGCACCGGTATTTTGGAGAACATGGCAAAAGCAATCTTAAAGCTGTTCCACAGACTTTTCATGGAAATCCCCTCCTTTTTTATGATATACAGGAATTCCATAGACAACCTCAACAACCGAATCTGCCATTTTTCCCAGACGCTGATTGACCTTTCCAAGGACTCTCTGATAAGCTTCTGTCTCCCCTTCATAAGAAGCAGCCTCGGAAAAAATCTCATTTGTTACAACAATAAGATTTTCTGCCTGTGTTTTCAGATTTTGGATTCCCTTCAGAATTTCTTCTTCTGTATTCTCACGGGCGCCGTCCTCACGGAAAAATTCATTTGCCACAAGGTTGGACATACACTCCAGAAGTACTGTACAGCCTTCCGGAACCTTCACACCGGAAAGTCCCGTGTAACATTCCACTGTTTCAAAGCCTTTTCCAAAGCGCATATCCCGATGTCTTTTCACCCGTTTTCTGCTTTCCTCATCAAAGGGATACATGGTGGCAATATATACCCGGGACATTTCTCCGCAGGCAATCACACAGTCCTCGGCAAAGGCAGATTTGCCGCTTCCGCTTCCTCCTGTTACCAGAATCATCATTTATACCAGCTCCTCATACTGCTCTACCTTGATCTCCTCAAAGGTACTCATGGATTCATAAACTGCAAGTCCCATATCGATAAACGGAAAAAGAGCCACTGCTCCGCTGCCTTCTCCCAGACACATTTCTCCGTGAAGCACCGCTTCTTTTTCAAGCGCCTCAAGAATCATGGCTGCCGCAGGCTCTCTGGATACATGAGAGGCGATCATATAGTCTTTTGTAAGAGGAGAAATTCTCTGAGCCACAAGAGCAGCCACACAGGAAATAAAACCGTCGATCACAACCGGGATCCGGTAAACGGCTCCTCCCATAAATACGCCTGCCATTCCGGCAATGTCCAGGCCGCCTACCTTTGCCAGAACATCTACCGGATCAGAGGGATCCGGCTCATTAAGCTTTACAGCTCTTTTGATCGCATCAATTTTCCTTTTCAGTCCCTCTCCGGAAAGTCCGGCTCCCCGTCCGGTCATTTCCTCCACCGAACGATTTAAAAGTACAGAAGCCACTGCGCTGCTTGTAGTGGTATTTCCAATTCCCATCTCTCCGGTGGCGATCAGACGATAGCCCTGCTCCTTCAGTCTTCTCACCATCTCAATGCCTGCCTCGATCCCCTGTACTGCTTCCTCATAAGTCATGGCAGGCTCTTTTGTCATATTCCGGGTTCCCATCATGACCTTCAGATCAGAAGGAACCTTTGTATCTGAAGCCATGCCCACATCAACAGGAAATACATCTGTCCCGCACTGTCTGCACATGACACAGGCAGAGGTGTCTCCTTTCAGGAAGTTTTCTGCCACAATGGCTGTTACCTCCTGTCCGGTCTGGGTCACACCTTCCTCCACCACTCCGTTATCTGCACACATGGCTACCAGAGCTCTTTTATCCAGACGCACATCCGCGGAACCTGTAATACCCGCGATCTGCATCACGATCTTTTCCATTTTTCCAAGTGAATGAAGGGGCTTTGCTATGCTGTCCCATCTTTTCTGTGCAGCGCAGACCGCTTCCTGATCCACAGGTCTGATCTGCTTTTTTGCTTCTTCTAATGTCATTTTTCCGCCTTCCCCTCTTTATCCTTTTTTTCCTGTTGTAAAAACAAAAAATTTACTGAATATGTAATTAAGAGCCAGTACAATAAACTGCGTGATAAATTTTCCCATCATATCATTCATACGCAGGATCTCCACCAGAAGCCATACGCCTCCCACCTCTATGACCATAGTCACCAGACGGGCGCTGATAAATTTCATAAAAGGCTGAATGTGATCACGCAGAGTCTCGCATTTGTCCTGAAAAACGAACTTTGAATTCACCACATAGGCAAAAAGAATTGCGGCAATGATAGAGATTATATTTGCCACTGTAAGCTGCAGTCCGCATTTTCTCAGAACATAAAAGCTTACAAGGTTTACCAGGGTGGTGCAGCCTCCAAAAAACACATATCTTACCACGTCATTCCCGTACAGCCGGGCAATCATTTTTCTGATCTTTTCCATTGTTTACTCCTGCTTTTTACTGTATGTTTTTCTGTCCGGAAACTGTCTTACACAGAATCATTCCGCGCATTTTCGGATACGTCTTCACTGCCTCTGACGATCCGGGAAATAATATAGCGGGGACGCCGCTTTACTTCCTCATAGATTTTTGCGATATAATACCCGATGATTCCCAGACTGAGCATAATAGCGCTTCCGATCAAAAGAAGAACGATCACAATTGTCGTATAGCCCTCCACTGCATGTCCGGTAAAATACTGGGCAAGAGAGTATACAGCCAGTGCAAGCGAAAACAGGAAGCAGATTCCACCTCCTACAGTCACAAACTGTAAGGGCACTGTTGTAAAGGCCACAATATTCGTAAATGCATATTTGACCAGGGACCAGGCAGACCATTTGGAGACTCCGGCCTCCCGCTCCCGGACCTCAAAGCTCACAGAAATGGTTTTAAATCCTACCCATGAAGAGGTTGCCCTGAAAAACATATTTCTTTCCGGCATGGAAAGAATGCTCTCTGCCACCCGTCTGTCCATGAGCTTGAAATCAGATGCATTCTGCATATCGACTCCCGTGGCCTTTGACATGATCCCGTAAAAGAATCCCGCGCATTTTTTATGGAGAAATCCTTCTTTTCCTCTGCTGGACTTTACTCCTTCGATCACCTGATATCCCTGTTCCCACAAACGGTACATTTCCACCAGGGTTTCCGGGGGATGCTGAAGATCGCAGTCCATCACCGCTACTGCATCCCCCTTTGCCTGAGCAAGTCCGGCAAATAAAGCAGCTTCTTTCCCGAAGTTTCTGGAAAAGCTCACTCCCAGAATATTGGGATCTTTCTTTCCTGCCTTTTCAATTTCTTCCCAGGTACGGTCTGACGAGCCGTCATTGACCAGTACCAGCTCATAGGAAATCCCTGCATCTGTCAGCACCTCTCCAAGTACGGAGCAGGTTTTTGCAATCATAAGCTCTTCGTTATATGCAGGAAGCACAACCGATAAAACACTCATACCTTTGGTACCTTCTTTTTATTTAATTTCATTCTTACAAATACCAGACAAATGTAACACAGGCCTCCCGCCAAAGTCAAGCAGATGCCGGGCATCAGAAACGGCGTCCTGTATTCAAGCCGGAGTTCATGCTCTCCCTTCGGAAGCTCCAGAGCCATATACATGGTATTGGCCTTTTTAAGCTCTGTTTCCTTTCCGTCCACATAAGCCCGGAAGCCCTTGCTGTACGGTACAGAGATCAGAAGTCCCTTAGGTTCTGAAAGAGAAATATTTCCGGTGATCCTGTTTGTATCCATGCGGATATCTGTCAGAACCTCCTGGTTCAGCTTTTCTGTCTGCTTTGTAATGCGCTCCATAGGCTGACATACGATTTTCAGCTTATCAAACGTATATACGCCCGGCTTTTCAAACGTAAGGGTAATGGATTGTTTCGCAGCTTTTTCATATCCTGTGTTGCAAAGGAAATTATGTTTTCCGCTGTAAGCATTATACTTGTCTGTAAAGATCCGGATAGTCTTTTCAGGAAACTGACCGCCCACTGTTATTGATGCCTTCTGGCTTTCTTTCCAGTATCTCCAATGGCTGTCCTCATGAAGAAGCTGATTCTGCTCATAACGGGTCATTTTATTCCATTTCTTTTCACTGACCCTATCCTTCGGAGAAAGGCCGTCATAATCCAGTCCCTCCGCAATCAGATACGTCTCGCTGTTTTCCAGACCGTTAAAGAGAAGCTCCAGCTTTGCCCCTTCTTTTGTAACCTTTATCTTTCCATCCTTCACGGAACAGCCCTTGCCTTTTCTGATCTCATAGGGAATTTCCTGATCGTTAAATTCCGGTGTGATCTCAGGAAGGGAACTGTCCTCCAGCACGATTCCCTGAAGGAGCGCCTGCTGTTTTTCCGTAACAGTCATTTTTTCATATTCCTCTCCGGGTATAAAGGAATCATAGGTATACCCCAGAGGTAGGGCCTCTTCGCTTCCAAAGGCCTCATATATTTTTCCGTTTTTTTCCGCACTTCCCTCCAGCCAGTAATATCCATAGGGCACATACTGGTATCGGTTGTTTTTTACAACAAAATATTTCACTGAGGCCAGCCTGTCCAGAATGGTTCTACCATCCAGATTTTCATAATGCTGCTCCCAGGGGGTATTCAGATACATTTCGTCAAAAAACTCTCCGATATTTCCACTTGCAACACTGAAATAATAGGAAGTGCTGTTTGTTCCCATATGCATGGACGAGTTTTCGCAGGAAAGAGCATCCAGCTGGTCATAGCGGTACACGGAAGTGTCCTCTGAGTCCAGAACTGCCAGATCTGTGCCTGATTCCAGGGTTTCCATTGCCTTTCCCCTGTCTGCAAACTCTGACAGATAATCCTTTTCCATGGAATACTGATAATAAATATTAAAAAATATTCCCACTGTAAGAAGCCCGCTCATCATCAGGCAGAGATTTCTTTTTCTTACAAAAATCGATCCGTACAAAAGAATCACTGCGGTGGAAAATACCAGAAGAAGCATTGCGGACATATTTCTCTGAGTGCGGGCCGCCTCTGAAAAAAGCGCTGCCCCACAGTAAATAAGAAGCAATACAAATACCCGCCGCTTTTCCCGGATATCCAACCGGAAAAGCTCAGGATATATTTTTACAAAAATATAGGCGATCAACATTCCATAGGCCCAGATCCACCGGTTGGACACATAGGAAAAGCCATTAAGCACATGTCCGGCAAAAGGCACCAGAAGAAACACGTTCAGAAGAAGGAAGCCTGCTTTCAGCGCAGTGTTTGATTTTTTCTTTGCAAACAACACAAACACTCCCGTCATGGCAATCGCCGTGTAACCAGCCACACCCCACTGGATCATATTTTCTCCAATGAGGCAGCTTAAATATTTTTCATAGTAAATTCTGTCATACAAAAGCGGCACATAATTTTCTGCCTGAAAGCGCCCTGTGCCGAACACAGGAAGAATCACAGGCAAAAGGATCACTCCTGCCAGAAGAACTGCGATCACAGAATAACCTGCAAAAACTGCCAGCCACTTGCCAATGCATTTAAGGGTCCTCTGTGATTTATCTGTAAACACCACAAAATAATCAAAGGCAGCATAAAGTACCATAAAAATTCCCAGCATATAAAAGAAGTAAAAATTCGATACTCCTGCCAGCGCCACAGACCAGATAAATACATAGGGCTTTTCTTTCCGGTAGATCTTGTCAATTCCCAGTAAGATCAGAGGAAGATAGATCATCGGATTGGCAAAATACGGATGCTTCATTGCCGCATAGATCGTCCAGCCTGCAAAAATATAGATCAGAGAGCCCAGAAGAACTGCCTGCTTTGAATTTTTGTGATAAAAACAGTATCTGCTGAATGCGATTCCCGCAAGATATATTCTCAGAAAAATCAGAAACGCATACAGGTATTCTGTTTTTTCCGGTAATACAAATACAGATAAAAGAGTCAGAGGATCACCGATCACATAATAGTGGAGCGTTGTCAGAATATCAGACCCGTAGCCGATATGCATATCCCACATGGGAATCTCAAATTTGTGCTCCACAAAAACAGAATGAAGAATATTCCTCAGATATTCTCCATAATAAGCAAGGGAATTCAGATGCTGGGGCACACCGTCGTGACTCCAGATCAGAGATTTCCCGTTCAGATAAAACTGCAGATAAAGAATCAGTCCAATAATTCCAAAAGCCAGAGTATAGATCAGATAATAATCTATTTTCTTTTCTGTTGAAAATCTTTTTTTCATCTTCATAAATTAGCTTTCCTTTAAAAAAGCCGCGGTACCTTTGTACCGCGGCCAAAAGTCTGAATTTATTCAGCATCTGCTCCGTAAAGAGTGATGAGTTTATTCAGATAATCATATCTTTCCTTAGCCTCAGCCTCGTTCTTAGCAAACAGTCTTTCAGCTTTCTCAGGATTCTGACGTTTCAGAGAATTGTAACGAACCTCTCCGTCAAGGAATGCCTGATAGTCATCCATGTTCGGAGCCTTGGAATCCAGAGTAAACTTGTTCTCTGCTGCCGGATTGAAGCGGAAGTTATGCCAGTATCCGCACTTAACTGCCAGCTCTTCCTCTGTCTGAGCTTTGGACATACCCTTCTTGATACCATGGTTGATACATGGAGCGTATGCAATGATCAGAGACGGTCCCGGATAAGCTTCAGCCTCAGCGATCGCCTTTACAGTCTGGTTGAAGTCAGCGCCCATGGAGATCTGTGCTACATATACATAGCCATAGCTCATAGCAATGGAAGCCATATCTTTCTTCTTCACTTCTTTACCGCCTGCAGCGAACTGAGCGATTGCACCTGTCGGTGTGGATTTGGAAGACTGTCCGCCAGTGTTGGAGTAAACCTCTGTATCGAATACCATAACGTTGATGTCACGTCCGCTTGCGAGAACATGGTCAACACCGCCGAATCCGATATCGTAAGCCCATCCGTCACCACCGAAGATCCACTGGGATTTCTTGGAAAGGAAGTCTTTCTGAGCAAGGATTTTCTGAGCTTTTTCGCATCCGCATGCTTCCAGAGCTGCTACCAGTTTATCTGTAGCTATTCCGTTTGTAGCGCCTACGGAGAATGTGTCAAGCCATTCCTGTCCTGCTGCCTTAACATCTTCATTTTCAGCGTTTGCAACAAGATCCTCAACTTTTTCTTTCAGACCGTCACGGATTGCTTTCTGAGCAAGAAGCATACCATAACCGAACTCTGCATTGTCCTCGAACAGAGAGTTGGACCATGCCGGACCCTGTCCTTTTGCGTTTACAGTGTAAGGTGTGGACGGTGAGGAGTTACCCCAGATAGAAGAGCATCCTGTAGCGTTTGCAATATACATTCTGTCACCGAAAAGCTGAGTGATCAGTTTTGCGTAAGGTGTCTCACCACAGCCTGCACATGCTCCGGAGAACTCAAGCAGAGGCTGTTTGAACTGGCTTCCCTTAACAGTTGTCTCTTTGAATTTTGCAACAACATCTTCCTTAACCGGAAGCACTACGCCATAGTCAAAGAATTTCTGACTGTCTGCATTTGCTTCCATGTTTTCCATAGCAAGTGCTTTTGCACCTTTCTTGCCCGGGCAGACATTTGCACAGGAACCGCAGCCTGTACAGTCATAAGCGGAAACAGTGATAGCAAACTTGTAATCTTTCATACCGGTCATCGGCAGAGTAGTCATGCCTTCCGGTGCGTTAGCAGCTTCTTCCTCTGTAAGAGCTACCGGACGGATAACAGCATGCGGACAAACATATGCACAGCGGTTACACTGGATACAGTTTTCCGGCTGCCATACAGGAATATTCACTGCGATACCACGTTTCTCATATGCGGAAGAACCGGACGGTGTAGTACCGTCTACATAATCCTTGAATGCAGATACAGGCAGGGAGTTACCTTCCTGTGCATTTACTTTGGACTGAATGTTGTTTACGAAATCAACAACATCTTCTCTTCCGTTCTCAGCGTGAGTCATATGAAGGCCTTCGTCAGCTGCGTCTTTCCAGCTTTCCGGAACCTGGATCTCAACTACCTGCTTAGCGCCGGCGTCGATTGCAGCCCAGTTCTTCTGAACGATATCGTCACCCTTACGTCCGTAAGTAGCCTTGGCTGCTGCTTTCATAAGGTCGATTGCCTGCTCCTCAGGAATGATTCCTGTAAGTTTGAAGAATGCAGACTGAAGGATTGTGTTGATACGTGTCGGTCCCATGCCGGTTTCAATACCGATCTTCACACCGTCGATGGTGTAGAATTTAATATCATGGTTAGCGATAAATGCTTTTACCTGTCCCGGAAGATGTTTCTCAAGACCTTCCATATCCCATGGGCAGTTCAGAAGGAAAGTTCCTCCGTCTACCAGTTCCTGAACCATGTTGTATTTGTTCACATAAGAAGGATTGTGACATGCAACAAAGTCAGCTTTCTTGATCAGGTAAGTAGATTTGATCGGTTTTTTACCAAAGCGAAGGTGAGACATTGTAACACCGCCGGACTTCTTGGAGTCATAGTCAAAGTAAGCCTGAGCGTACATGTCTGTGTTGTCACCGATGATCTTAATGGAGTTCTTGTTTGCACCTACAGTACCGTCAGCGCCAAGACCCCAGAATTTACAGTTTGTGGTTCCTTCCGGAGTTGTTACGATCGGAGCGCCTGTTTCCAGGGACAGATTTGTAACATCATCCACAATACCGATTGTGAATTTCTCTTTGGAAGTGTTCTCATATACAGCAACGATCTGTGCCGGTGTTGTATCTTTGGAACCAAGTCCGTAACGTCCGGAGAATACCGGAGTATCTTTGAACTTGGAATCTTTAAGAGCTGCTACAACATCAAGGTACAGAGGCTCGCCAAGAGCACCCGGCTCTTTTGTTCTGTCAAGAACTGTGATCTGTTTTACAGATGCAGGGATTGCATCGATCAGTGCCTGTGCGCAGAATGGTCTGTAAAGACGAACTTTGATCACGCCGACTTTTTTGCCTGCTGCTGCAAGGTAATCGATAGTCTCCTCGATTGTGTCATTTACGGAACCCATAGCAACGATCACGTGATCTGCATCCTCAGCTCCGTAGTAGTTGAACAGTTTGTAGTCTGTTCCGATCTTTTCGTTTACTTTGTCCATGTATTCCTGTACAACTGCCGGAAGAGCATCGTAGTACGGGTTGCATGCTTCTCTTGCCTGGAAGAAGATATCCGGGTTCTGAGCAGAACCTCTCTGGCATGGATGATTCGGGTTCAGAGCGTTTTTACGGAACTCTGCGATCGCATCCATATCAGCCATATCTTTCAGATCTTCATAATCCCATGTTTCGATCTTCTGGATCTCATGAGATGTACGGAAACCGTCAAAGAAGTTGATGAACGGAACTTTTCCTTTGATAGCTGCAAGATGAGCTACCGGTGTAAGGTCCATAACCTCCTGTACAGAAGACTCGCAAAGCATTGCGCAGCCTGTCTGACGGCATGCCATAACGTCAGAATGATCTCCGAAAATGGAAAGTGCGTGAGAAGCAAGTGCACGGGCAGATACGTTGATAACGCCCGGAAGCTGCTCTCCTGCGATCTTGTAAAGGTTCGGGATCATCAGAAGAAGACCCTGAGATGCTGTGTAGGTAGTTGTAAGGGCACCGGCTGCCAGAGATCCGTGAACTGCACCTGCAGCACCAGCCTCGGACTGCATTTCAGTAACCTGTACTTCCTGTCCAAAGATGTTCTTTCTTCCCTGGGTTGCCCACTCGTCTGTAGCTTCAGCCATAACAGATGAAGGGGTGATCGGGTAAATAGCAGCTACATCAGAAAAAGCGTATGATGCATGAGCGGCTGCATGATTACCATCCATGGTTTTCATCTTTCTTGCCATAGTTTTCTTTTCCTCCTTAAAGGTATGATGAAAATTATTTCTAGACTGTTATCCAGTCTAAAATTCCATTTCTGATTATATCATATTCCTGTGATATTGTCCAACCGGATTCTGGTTTTTTTTGCATACAACAAAGGAGCGGCTCCTGTCCACGCCCTTCACAGCAGCCTGGGCAAAATACATTCCTGTTCACCTTCGGTGACAGCATTTTGTCCTTTCCGTGCCATAATACGCGCCTGAAGCAGACCGCTCCCTTTTTATTTATCCTGACTGCTTACATCAGCAGCTTCAATTGATTTCACTCTGTCCACACAGTCACATACTGTCGAAAAGTTCCTGAAGAGTTTTACGCTGAAAAAGCTTCCACAGCTCTTTCTGGATCTCCACAAGCTCTCTGTGAACAAGGCAGGGTGTTTTATCCCTGTTGTCTCTGACGCAGTGATACTGGGGATCCATACATTCTATGATCATAAGTTCCGGATCAATGGCTGTATAAATATCAAACAGCGTGATCTCCCCCGGCGTCCGGTTCATGGAATAACCTCCATGGACTCCTCTGTAGCCTCTGACGAGCTTTGCTTTCTGAAGTTTTTTCAGGATTTTGTAAGCAAAAGGCGCTGTAATCTCCTCACGCTCACAGATTTCTCCGACACTGAGCCGCTCCGCACCTGAAAGTGCGCGGATCACTCGTACTGCATAATCACATTCTCTTGTAATCAACATATCTTTTCCCTCTCTACTGTCTCTTATGTCCGTCGCTGCTGTCACTGATCAAAGCCTGCAGTTTTTCTGAATATTTCCTTGGCAGCTTACTACCGGGATTCTATGTTCCCAATTATAGCAATTTGTTTGTGAAAATTCAACAATTTTTAAAAATACCCTGTATTAGATGCAATAATAATCTGCTATTTTTCTGCAAAGATCAGCAGAATACCAAAAGCCAGGATCACAACGCCCAGTATTCTTCTGAGCCATACTCCCGCGGCGGCATATCTGGGATTTTTTATTGCCCGGTCCACATAACTGTAGCCGATCCCCGTTCCTACCAGAAGCACACTGTGACCCACCGCATAAAGCACCATAAGCAAAACGCCCCACCAGGCATTCTGCCCCAGCTCCGCAACAAGCGCCAGCAGGGCAACCATTACCGGGATCGCACAGTGGGAAGCAAACACGCCGCCCAGAGCTCCTGTAAAAAATGCGCCGATGTAACCTTTTTTCGTCATGTGCTCTGATATGTGGATGTGGGGAATCAGACTGATGACTCCAAACACCTGAAGAGCCATCAATATCATAAGAATTCCCATAAGAATTGTCCACCAGTGTCCTGCCTCATGCATCCGATGTCCGATAAAAGAGGCCACTGAGCCAAAAATACCAAAAGTCACTGCCATTCCCGAAGCCATGGAAAGCGACAGGCAGACTGCTTTTTTGCGGTCTGCTTCCACAGCCCCCACACAGGCCAGCAGCATGGGTACCGAGGCAAGAGAGCAGGGGGTAAAAGAGGTAAGGATCCCTGCCACAAGACTCAGCACAGGCGCTGCCCAAAGATTTTGTGTCATCATCTCTGTAAGCGTATTTATGATTTCAGTCATAAACAACTATCTCCCTTCTATGAAATACAGCCATATTTTCTGTTCATTTCCTTTTAAAAGTTGATTATAGCAGTGTCCTGTTGATTTTTCAAGAAAATAACTCTTGCAAAATCCAGACTTTACGGTACAATGGGAATGAGCTGCAAAAACAGCATCCTGATAAAATGTAAAACCGAAACCGTAACGAAGAAAAGAGGTACTTTATGATTTCAGCAAATAACATCACTCTGAGGGTTGGAAAAAAAGCCCTGTTTGAAGATGTCAACATCAAATTTACAGAAGGAAACTGCTACGGTCTCATTGGCGCCAACGGCGCAGGAAAATCTACTTTTCTGAAGATCCTGTCCGGACAGCTTGAGCCCACCAACGGCGACATTGTGATCACACCGGGCCAGCGTCTTTCTTTCCTGCAGCAGGATCACTTTAAATACGACTCCTATCCTGTTCTGGATACAGTTATTATGGGAAACTCCAGACTGTATGAGATTATGAAGGAAAAAGAAGCCATATATGCAAAGGAAGACTTTACAGATGAAGACGGCATCCGCGCCAGCGAGCTGGAAGGTGAATTTGCGGAAATGAACGGATGGGAAGCAGAATCTGACGCCGCAACCCTTCTGAACGGTCTGGGCATCGAAACAGAATTCCATTATTCACAGATGTCTGACCTTACAGGAAGCCAGAAAGTCAAGGTTCTTCTGGCTCAGGCGCTTTTCGGCAACCCGGACATCCTTCTTCTGGATGAGCCTACCAACCACCTGGATCTTCCTGCTATTGAGTGGCTGGAAGAATTCCTGATCAACTTTGACAATACGATCATCGTAGTTTCCCATGACCGTTATTTCCTTAATAAGGTCTGCACTCACACTGCCGACATTGACTACGGCAAGATCCAGCTTTATGCAGGAAACTATGATTTCTGGTTTGAATCCAGCCAGCTTCTTATTAAACAGATGAAAGAAGCAAATAAAAAGAAAGAAGAAAAGATCAAGGAGCTGCAGGAGTTTATCTCCCGTTTCAGCGCCAACGCCTCCAAGTCCAAGCAGGCCACTTCGCGTAAACGTGCTCTGGAAAAAATCCAGCTTGACGATATGCGTCCTTCAAGCCGTAAGTATCCTTATATCGACTTCCGTCCAAACCGTGAGATCGGAAACGAAGTCCTTATGGTGGAAAACCTTTCCAAAACAATTGACGGCGTAAAGGTCCTGGATAACATCTCCTTTACCCTCGGACACGATGACAAGGTAGCCTTTGTAGGCGCCAACGAGCAGGCTATCACTACTTTCTTCCGCATTCTTATGGGAGAGCTGGAACCGGATGAAGGAAATTACAAGTGGGGCGTAACAACCTCCCAGGCTTATTTCCCAAAAGATAGCACTCAGGAATTTGACAATGATCTGACTATCACAGACTGGCTGACCCAGTATTCTGAGATCAAAGACGCCACCTATGTCAGAGGCTTCCTGGGACGTATGCTTTTCCCGGGCGAGGACGGAGTAAAACGCGTCAAGGTTCTTTCCGGTGGTGAAAAGGTGCGCTGTCTGCTTTCCAAGATGATGATCTCCGGCGCAAATATCCTTGTTCTGGACGAGCCTACCAACCATCTGGATATGGAATCCATTACTGCTCTGAACAACGGACTGATCAAATTCCCGGGAGTTATTCTTTTTACCTCCCATGACCATCAGTTTGTTCAGACAACAGCCAACCGTATCATGGAGATTCTCCCTGACGGAAAACTCATTGACAAGATCACAACCTACGACGAGTATCTTGCCAGTGACGAGATGGCAAAGAAACGTCATGTATTTGAGATCAATGAGGAAGACGCTTCCGACAACTAAACACTTTATAACATTCATCCGTACTGCAAAAACGGCAGGCACCACTTACAAAGTGATGTCTGCCGTTTTTCCCCGGGTTACTTCCAGAAGGCTTTTTACCGGAACCTTCAAAGTCAGGCCGATACGCCCGCCGCTTATATAAATTTCCTCAAAACTTTCCGCTGAGGAATCAAACACTGTGGGATATGCTTTTTTCATTCCCAGAGGGCTGCAGCCGCCTCTTACATAGCCTGTGATCTTCAGGATATCCTTTACATGGATCATGTCCACTGTTTTTTCTCCCACTGCCTTTGCCGCAGCTTTTCTGTCAACCTCTTTCTGGATCGGTACCACGAACACGTAATACCCTCCGCTTTTTCCTTCCATTACCAAAGTTTTAAAGGACTGCTCATAAGGAGCGCCCACAAGATCCGCGCTGTGGATCCCGTCTATAAATTCATCACACTCATAAGGAAATGCCTCATAGGAAATCTTTTTTCTTTCCAGCATCCTCATAGCGTTTGTCTTAGCCTCTTTTGCCATTTCGTCTGTCCTTTCCGGCCTTTCTTTCTGTAATTTTCTTCCATGGAAGAATACTTTCCCTGTCTTCCTCTTCCATCATTTCTCTGAGGATTTCTTCATCAAGCTCATCCTCGTCAATGGGGTCGTCATAATAATCATATCTGTCTTTTTCTTTCAGATCCGCATAAAATTCTCTTTCCCGCCAACTGTTGGAATATCCGTCCAATTCATCAGAAAATTCCTGCGGATTCTTCTGTTCCGGCTGATCTACCCGGATGGTATAGGTCTTTTTTCTTCCGGGATTCATACTGTAAGATGACCGTCCGCAGGAATCATCGTACGCATAGGAATCAAGGGGCAGATCAATCTCCGGATCCTTTGTCCGTCTTGGACGGTACACAATAGTTTTGTCCGGATCCAGTCCGTACTCATCCACAATACGGCGTTTCCTGTCTTTTTCCCCAACCTGAATATCCACCGGAGTATGCTTTCTGGATGAACTTCTGTTTTCTGAATAATTTCTCCTTGCCGAAGAATCTCTTTTTTCCGAAACATTTCTTCTTTCATTTCTTTTTTCAGAGACTGTCGGCTGTCCCTTTGTATGTTTCTCAAACACATCTTCCTGAACTCTTTTTCTTCTTGCCGGAGGCTCATAATACATTTCTTCTTCAATGTCCGGGTACAGATCATATTCTTCCTCCCGGCGGTGTTCCTTTTTGCCCCGGCTGGCAGAAGCTTCATATTCTTCTTCATCCTCTTTATATCTGCTGCGGTTTGTCGCAAACTGGATCAGCATACCCAGAACAGCAAAGGCTGCGCTGAGCCCTATCCCATAAGGAAAATCTGCCAGTCCCCCGATCTTTGCCAGAGACATTCCTGCCATTGCGCCGCCAAGAAGGCTGGTTCCTACAATGATCACTTCTTTTGCCCACTTCATGGCAAGAGTTCCCAGTCCTGCTCCTGCAAGAAGACAGATAAAAAACATCAGAGAAGTTGTCGGGTGAAGAACATAAACGGCAATTCCCAAGCCAAGTCCTGCTCCCAGAACAAAAATCCCCACCTTATAACTTACAAATACAAGAACAGCCAGCACAACGCCTACTCCGGCTCCGATCGCAAGCCGCACTGTATTATCACTGACCTCCATAAAAAACGAGGCTCCATATCCAAGTGCCGCTCCGATAACAAAAGCAAAAAGCATCATCCAGAAACGGAGAAGCCTGTACCCCAAAATACAATTTATCACACCAAATACCAGCAGGATTCCAAATCCTATCAGCTGTATGTCTGTTACTGCTGAAGCTGACCGGAACCGTTCTATCATATCCATTCCCCTCAGCAGGATATCCAGAATGCTGTTCATACTCTTTTTTCCTCCTTTATGTTATGTGTCAGAACATAAAATACATGGTTTTCATATTTTCCAGAAGTCCGTAATGATACTCCACAGACTCCAGCCCATAAAGCTGAAGATAATACTCTGCCACACGATCAATATAACTCTCCTGTATCCATTCTCTGTAAGCTTCATTATACGCTTCCTGAGTGCTGAATTTGAATCTCACCACAGCCGCGCCATTGTCCAGACGCATTTTACAATAGCTGTAAAGAGCTTCTGTATCATAGGTGTCAAAACAGCCCTGATTCAGCACATAAAAATTTTTGTCCACTGCTGTACATTCCGGTACGGGAAATTCTTCTGATGCCGTATAAATCTCCCGGTACTCATCAGGAAACGGACAGAGATAATCATACAGAGTTGTTTTGTGCTCCACAAACTGAACCGCATCCCCTTCCAGAAATTCCGGCTGATCTCCATTTGTAGCATCCACATAGTAATACTGTCCGTCAAGCAGCACAATATTCCATGCATGTCCCTCCGTACTGCCCTTTGTGCTTCCCTCCACATAAATACAGGGGATTCCCAGTCTTTCCAGAAAATACTGGACTGATCTTGCATACCCGGCGCACACTGCCTGCTTTTTCCAGAAAACTCCTGCCAGATTCTGGTCATGATCAGATGAGACATATTCCGTGGTATCGATCAGATATGTATAAACTGTTTTGACCTTTTCATAATCATCTGCATTTTCCGGTATCATTGCAGTCATTTCCTGATATCCCTGCTCCATGGCAGCCTGAATCTCCTGAACTTCCTGGTTCGTATAAGTATATCCGGGCGAAAACAGGCTGTAATCCTCTCCCGGATACGTGGTCCGGTAAACAGCCTCCCTGTTGTGGATCCAAAAAAGCTCCGGATGATCCTTCAGAACAGCATGGTACGCTCTGTCGATCACCTCATCCTCCGAAGAAGTCAGATAAAATTCTTCTTTTCTCTCCCGGATACCCTGGAGCATCTGTCTGTAAATAACTTTTTCCTGATCTTTCAGAAGCTGAAAATAGTATTCCTGATGACCTTCCTCTGTCTGCGCAGTCTCCTGCTCCCGAAGTTTTTTTACCTGTTCCGGTTCCTGATCAAACACGGCTCTGGCTGCATCTGCCATCTGTTCCAGCCCTGTTTTTTCTTTCTGATCACCTACGGGTCTCTCTTTCTGCGATATCCCGAATATAAGGCCGGCAACGATCAGAAGCAGAAATAGCAGAAAAAGAAGCTTGGGAAAACGCCTTTTTTTCATTTGTTTCTCCTTTTGAAAAATCATGCCCATGCGGCTTTCATTTTTCCGCATGGGCATATGTTACGCTGCGTGTAAACAGTAACTGACTGATTTCTCTGTCAGCTCTTCCGTGTCAGTCTTCAAAAATAACCTCTATATCCTCAAATTCCTCTGCCTTTGAGGTACTCTGAGTAACTGAAATATTCTGGTCAAGGATTCCCTGAAGCGTATCTGTCACCTCAACATTGCCTGTTTCCCGATCTTCTTCGGACACTGCAGTCTGCTCATCCTCTTCCATATCCTCAAAAATCACTTCTACATCTTCATCAGAGACAAAGATTTCGTCGCTGCTGCCGCTATTTAACACAGCATCAGAAGCGCTGCCTGAAGTAAGATCTTCTGCTGTTCCATTCTGTTCCAGTTTTTCAGGAGCTGAAACGTTTGCTGCAGAAGCTCCGTCACTGAGCATCTGAGTCCGTTCTTCCTCTGTAGGATAAAAATCCGGCTGACGGATATATCGGAAGCTTGCACCGTAAGCCTCTCCTACTGTAACGCCGTTTTTGCTGGAAGAACAATGTACTGCGATCCAGTCTCCTGCATCTGTCTGACCGCAGATAATACCCACATGGTTGTCGCTTCCCGCCTCCGGTCCGCTCTGGAATACCAGATCTCCAGGCTGAGCGTCTTCTTCACTGACCACATTGGCATTGAGCCATTGCTCAGAAGTTCCGTCTCCTACGCTACTCTGCATTCCCTGGTTCAGATATCCATTGATCACAGACCAGGTAACAAATCCGCTGCAGTCCAGTCCGTAGGCTCTTGTACTTCCTGTACTTGGACTTCCTGCCGCATCTACCTTTTCTGCATTTCCCCAGTTCGCATCCTTACCGATGGCTGTGGATTTGCCGCCCCAGAAATAACCCACCTCTCCAACCAGAGAATATGCTGCTGTGATCACATTTACACGTTCCTCTGAAACATCGTCACCGACACTCTGACGCACAAAGCCTTTTGCGTCCGTTACAACTGCACAGAGAAGCTTGCAGTCTGTTTCCACATATTTTTTAAGGATATCTCTCTGATCCTGAGGAATCTTGTTTTTCTTTATGTAAGTATTAATATGATAATTTCCATAGGAAACATGAGAAGGATTCTCCTCATCTCTCACGAGCGGATTCATTTCTGCAAAAATTTCCGCCAGTTTGTTTTTTGAAGAGGAATCCATTTGAAACTCCTTAACGCCGCTCTGACTCTCTTCATAAACATAAACAGCAAGAATATCCTGCCAGTTTCTCACCAGAAGGGAATCTGAAGAAGCCGTCTGACCGTTTTCACGGGTATCACTGGCATCTGTCAGGCCATTCTTTTCTTTATATTCCCTTTCAATCTGATCCATCACAGAAGCGAAATCCTCTGAAAAAGTAAGCTGATAATTATTTTTCAGACTGTCCAGATAAAACTCTCTTCCTGCATGAAGATTGGATACCATACTTGTGTAATATACCGGAGTACCTGTCTTTCCTGTTTCAGAACCATCTGAAAAATCCGTCTTATCATCATCCTTGTCTTCCTGTTTTTTAAGAACTTCCATTCTCTTTTCCATTTTTACAAGAATATCGTAATTTGTCACAAGCTTCTTTTCTTCTTCTGTAAAATCATCATAAATCTCACGAAGCTCTTTCAGCTTTTTTTCATGCTTTAATGTAAGCTTTTCCTTTGAAAGTTTCTCAATCTCAGCAATCAGAGCTTTTACTGCCTGTTCATCCGGTTCCGGTGTTACGGTTGGCTGCGGTGTTACGGTAACGCTCGGCTGAGGCGTTACGGTTGGTTCCGACCCCGGTGTTACTGTCGGTGAAGGCTGCGGTGTCACTGTCGGATCTGGTTCCGGTGTTACCGTTGGTTCCGGTTCCGGCGTCACGGTTGGCTGCGGTGCTTCTGTAGGCTTCGGAGCCTCTGTCGGCGCAGGCGTTGCAGGTGCCTCTGTCGGTACCGGAGCTACTGTAGGCGCAGGTGTGGCAGGTGCTTCCGTAGGCGCAGGAGCTGTCTCTCCCTGTCCTGAACCGTCTCCGAAATCCGCTGCAGCCTCTGTCCCTTCACTGCCTGCCATTACAGCCGCCGGACTTGACAGAACTGTACCGGAAATCAATGTAATACATAAATATTTTGTCAGATATTTGTTCTTCATTCTGGTTAATATTACTCCCTTCCAAGAACATATCTTTATTCCCCTATATAAAGGTATGCCTTCCTCAATGTCGTTTGCTTACATATGACCGTTTTTATTTTATCATACACTTTTTTCAAAATCAACCGCCGGAGCACAGGCCCCGGCGGTTTTAGTACAAAATTCATATTTTTTTCATATTTTTTATATTTCAGAAAACACATACAGGAACTTTTTCCGGCTCCAGTCCCGGACACAACCGGCACACTCCCCGGAACACCTGACAGCACACATCAAGAATATACCTGATATCATCTGAAATATTCCGTTCTTTTTTCAGATATTCCGCATGTTTTTCCCGAATATACTCTGTAAGCTGTCCAAAGCTCCCAAAGCTGATCTCAGCCGCCTGATACCGGGCAGCCTCGCCATTTCTTATACAGGTCTTCAGCCGGTTTTTCAGTTCTTTTTCATAGCTGTTATGCTCTACAAGAGATCCGGTAAAGGTTTTATTATGAGGAAAAGTAAAGTAATCGGCAATGTAGTGAAAAATCTCTCCAAGCCTGCGCCAGAACACTCTTTCTCTGTACTGATCCACGCCATCCTCTACCAAGGTCTTCAGTTTTTCCTGTATTTCATCAAAGGTTCCAAAAAACTCATGTCTTTTTGTTACAAAAGACGGTCTGATATCCGGAAGAATGTTTCCCAGACAAAATGCCTTTCTGTGTGACTGAAGACTCTCAGAAACCGTCATCTGATCAGCCAGATATCTGGCCAGCAGTATATGTGATTTTTTCCTCAATTTCGTATTCTCTCTTTCATAAAAAACAGTTTACTGCAACCACTGTTCACTATAACAGAAAATCTCAGCTTTTACAAATAAAGTTTTTATAAAATCTGTAAACTGTTTTTTATTTGCATGTCCGGAGCTTTTGATATACATTCGCCAAAACTGCCGGGGAAACAGCTCTGTTTCCTCCCGGCAGTTATTCAAAATATCACGGATTACAGTTCTGACAGGGAGAATAGCCCTTTTGTACCAGCTCATCCCTTGTTCCCGTCATCTCCATTTTGTTTTTTTCTTTCATCTGATTTACACTGTGACAGTCCGGACGGTGAAATTTGCCTGTATTCACATTAAGGATATAAGTAGCCTCAGCTGCGCTTTTATCTGTGAAAGTCTCCTGTTCTGGAGATGAAAACGTTTCTTCTGTTCCCGCGCTGAGTTCCGGACTTTCCTGCGCAGAAAAATCCTCTGTTTCCTCCCAGCTGTCTCCGGTACTGTAATCAATCCCCACTCCCGGCTGGACATTATAGCAATATACATTAAAAAGAACTCCTTGACCGCCGTCCTCTACAGACTGTGCTTCCATCTGAACGCCTGATGCCACCAGATCATCGCCGTTATATAAGGGAGTCACTCTGTAAAGCACATGGTTTCCGGTTTCGCGGATATAGTCTGCAGTCATATCCTCAAAAGGCAGCATTCCTTCTACATTCATATACCTGGTCCCGGTGATCAGATTTTCTTCATTGGCGTTTTCCCCGGTAAGCTGATAGCCGATCAAATGACATCTGTTATACAAATACTTTCCATCTACACAATCGTATTTCTGAGTATGCCAGCCGGACGGGCGAACCTGCCCGATCTTTCCCCGTTCCTCTGTGGGCATCAGCTCCTGTCCTATATTTGCAAAAGCAGCTCCGCATCTTCCCAGTGAATCCAGTTCACTGTAGCTTTCAAAAGATTCCAGAGCAAGATCTTCTTCTGTAAATTCCGGAACATTGTCATTGAGTACTGTATAGGCACTTCCTGTATAAGAAGGAACAGAAGCCAGATCCACCGCTCCATAAACCGTTTCCGGCATCCACAGGTTCCCTGCCGCGTTTCCTGTCAGCAGACCCACAGACAGTATGACGGAAACCAGAATTTTCTTTAAGTTTTTCATTATACCCGCTCCTTTATGTAAGATTTTACAGTTTTTGCCATTTCGCGACAAAATCTCTGCAAAAATCCTATCATAGAAGCAGATATTTTGCAATGCATTGGTTCCATAACCGCAAAAAGGGGTACGGAACATTTCCGTACCCTGCTTTTTACTCTAATAGACCACTGAACACATATCCTGTCTGGCCTTCATAATCAATCTGAATCCAGTCGCCTTCCTGGCCTGTTTTTTCAACCTGAGTTCCCTCGTCCAGACCACCGATAATCTCTGATTCATCACTGGCTTCCGCTCTGACATTACAGCCTTCTGTAACTGTCATAGTACTGCCGCTCTGTGAATCTGCAGCTGCCGCATCCTCTCCCAGTCCGTTCAGGAATTCTGCAAGACTGCTGTCTTTCTGCTGTGCCGCATCATATTCTGCCTGTACCTCTGCTCTCAGCTTCTGTACATCCTCATTATTCAAAAGGTCTTCCATATAAGAAGAAACTTTTGTATTCTGATCTGCCGCGCCCAGAATTTTATACTTCCCGTCACTGTCTTTTACAACATAGGCATACCCCAGCGAAGGTACCGGTGTGTCAATTCCACTGCAGATATAACTGTAACAGGTATATACTACATAAGAATTATCGTCCAACCCCTTTTTCGTATAGACACTGCCCGGTTCATAAGCTTCAATATAATCCTTGGCATTCGTGATCCTGCTCTCATCTGCTGAAGTCAGATCACTGACCAGAGTTTTTAACGTTGCAATATCTCTTTCCCCTAAAGCCTTGTAGTAGCTCTGCATAAATGCAGTAATGTCTGCATCGCCTTTTTCCAAGGGATTCATGTCTTCTTCTTTATTTCCGTCGTTTGTCTCCCCATCATCTTCCGGAGAAGAAGGATCATTTCCCTGGCTGTTGTCCTGAGCTGTTTTCTGTTCTTTATCAGAAGCACCCTTCCCGCTTCCGACACAGGCACGTACACCAAAGAACAAAACAGCTACGATTACCAGAATAGCGCCGCCAAGCATAAAATAGCGGAGGTTATCTGATAACCATTCCCTGAAATTATCCAAGTTCTTGTCCTCCTTAAATTACAACGCGCCGGAACATCCCCAGTTCCGCGCAAATACACCTGAAGGGAATCGAACCCCCGCACATGGTACCGGAAACCACTGCTCTATCCACTGAGCTACAGGTGCTTTTTACTGTCTGAACCCTTTTTTGCGCTCTGTATTTTCTATAAAAATGCTTATCTTTACGCATTTACCAGATATACTCAGAACGGCCTCTATATTCTCTTATGTGTATTTAAAGTGTTAATCAGTCGCCATTACCCCCTTACTGCCATCACTAATTTTAATTCTATAATGGGGAAACTATGGGGAATATTAAATACACATCCCATTATGACGAGGAAAGATCATTGTCTTTTCATCACTAACATATTATAAGTGATCCAACACGATATATATATTACCACATTATTATTCAAAAGTAAAGTTTTTTCTTTTTTCTAAGCAAATCAGGCAATTTAATGGTTACTGTTCAGGGATCTCCTGAAGCAGGTATGTTCATGCATTGGCAAAGCTAATCAACACTTTCGAAAATTCTGAATTCCATTTTTCCGGCTGTTAAAATTATGGCTGCAGTTTCCGGAAATACTATCGGCATGAAGCACAGGGAAGCCAGAATAAGCTTTCTCGGATTTTTGATCATGATTTTTCCGTAAAGCGCCTCGCAGAAATTACCTGTTCCGGATTCCCCGTATGCATTTCCCTTTTATTCAAATTATTTTTTCAAAGGCTTCATCCGGAATAACGAAGTGCATCAATCGGTTTTTTTCGCGCTGCTTTATTGGCAGGATAAAGACCGAATATCACCCCGATCAGAAGAGAAAATATCACAGAGATTCCGGTAACCTTGATATCCATATAAAAGTTCATAGAGCCTTCCATAACTTTTCCGATTATTTTCAGAATCACAAAGGAGCTGCCGATTCCTGCCGCACAGCCCATCATACTGACTATCAGAGTCTCCATAAGGAACTGCATCATAATTCCTCCCCTTCCTGCTCCGATCGCCTTTCGGATACCGATCTCTCTGGTCCTTTCGGTAACAGACACCAGCATGATATTCATAATGCCAATCCCGCCTACCAGAAGAGAAATGGCTGCAATTCCTCCGATCATCAGAGACATGGTGTCATCCACGCCCTCCATAGCACTCATAATCTCAGACTGATTGATGACGGAAAACGCATCCTCGTCTCCGGACAGACGCTCAAGCATGATCCTTTCCACGGCTGTTTCGGCCTGATCCATAGATTCCTCATCTGCTGAAGATACATAAAACTGTGTGATGTCCAGCACATTGTCGGCTATTCTGGTAAGCGTAGAATAGGGAATGTATCCTTCCAGGGTCTCAGTTTCTGTCTCGTCATCGGAAGAACTTCCTGCCATAGACTGTGCTGAAGTAAGCGAAGAATTTTCGTCCGAAAGAACACCTGCAACCAGAAAGCTTTTTCCATCCAAAGACAAGGCTTCTCCCACTGCATCTTCTCTTCCAAAAAATTCTACTGCCGTATCCGCACTGATGATCACTACCAGAGAATGATTATCCAGATCTGTCTGCTTCAGGGTTCTTCCTGACGAGAGTTCCAGATTCATAATATCAAAATAGCTTCCTGTTGTTCCGGTAATGTTCATGGTTCCGCTTGTATATCCGCTTTTTGCGGTAACAGAAGTTCTTCCGTATGGCGCAGCCGCCTCCAGCGCCTCATCATCCATAAGCTCATGAAATTCACTTAACCGTATGGGATTTTCTTTATCATCTGTCACTCTTACCGTCAGGTAACTGGAGCCCATATCCGAAATCTGTTCTGATACAGAAGAGGACGCCCCGTCTGCAATAGAAACAAGTACGATCAACGCCGAAACACCGATAATGATCCCCAGCATAGTAAGAAAAGTACGCAGTTTATTGGCGCAAACTGCTGCCCAGGACATCTTACAGGTCTGCCATATCATGTTGTCACCTCATCCACATGTCCGTCCCGGATCCGTATCATTCTCTCAGCCTCCTGTGCCACCCCATTATCATGGGTGATCAGCACAATGGTATTTCCGGCTTCGTGAAGCTCATGAAACAGATACATGATCTCCTGCCCGGTCCTGCTGTCCAGATTCCCCGTTGGTTCATCCGCAAGAAAAAGAGAAGGCTTCGTCACCAGTGCTCTTGCAATTGCCACTCTTTGCTGCTGACCTCCGGAAAGTTCCGTTGGACGGTGGTGCATTCTGTGAGACAATTCCACCTTTTCCAGTGCTTTACGGACTCTCTGTTTTCTTTCTGCTGCTTTGACTCCCTGATACAGAAGAGGAAGCTCCACATTTTCCTCTGCCGTAAGCTTGGGCAGAAGATTAAAATTCTGAAAGATAAACCCCAGCTTATGATTGCGTATCCTGGCCAGTTCTCGTTCTGAATACTGCTCAATAGAAATCCCGTCCAGTATATATTCACCTTCATCTGCCACATCCAGACAGCCAATAATATTCATCATTGTAGATTTCCCGCTTCCTGAGGGACCGATAATACTTACAAACTCTCCCTCCTGTATGCTCATACTGGCATGATCCAGAGCATATACCGTTTCATCTCCAATGGTATATATTTTTGAAATCTCTTTCAGTTCTATCAACTCACCTTCACCTACCTCTCCATAGGGCTTCCGTTTCCGCCGCCCATATTGCCGCCGCCCGGCATATTTTCCATATCTCCCATATTTCCAAACTGACTGAAATCGGGCATTTCCATATCTCCCATATCATTGCCCGGCATACTGAAGCCTGTATCAGAAGAGGTATTTCCGCCGCCGGTTTTCTGATAATAAACCACATCACCTTCCGAAAGCCCCTCCGTGATCTCTACATTTTCTCCATCGGAAAGACCCGTGGTCACCTGCTGTTCACCGGAAAGATTGCCTTCGTCATCCTGCTCTGTATAAACAAAAACTTCCTCTCCCCGTTCCTGCAGGGCATTGACCGGAATGGTTACAATATTTTCTTTTTCCTCAATTGTAATAGTTGCAGATGCATTCATTCCCGCTTTCATTTTTTCATCTTTTGGAACGGTGATCTCCACTGTATACTTGGCCACACCGCCACTTGCAGAAGCTGTATTACTTACCTTCGTCACAGTTCCTTCAAAGGTTTTGTCCTCTATAGCGTCAAAAGTAACGTCAGCCGTCTGTCCCTGCGTTACGGAATTGATGTCAAGCTCATCCACACTTACCGAAAGCAGCATAGAAGTATCTCCTGAAATGGTAAAGGCTGTAGTATCTGTGCTGTACTGGGAGTCTGTATCTGTCTGCGTTTCCACCTCCTCTGACTGCCGGGTATCTGAAGTCTGCGTTTCGGTACTGTTCCCGCCGGAAGCGTTTCCACTACCGGTTATTCCGGTGGACGTACTGCCTCCACCCTGGGTATTTCCTGTGTTTTGTGTCGTTTCCGTATCATTGTCCTGAGTTCCTGATGGCGCCTGGCTTTCTCCGTCTGTAATTCCGTTTTCCTCTTCCTCCTGTGTATCAGAGCCGGAATTTTCTGTATCATTCTGGGAGTCTTCAGGATAAGTAGAGCCGCCTTGATTTCCTTCCGTGCTTCCGGAATCATCTGAGGAATCCCCGGGTTCTTCTGTACTGCCCTCTGTTTCCGGAAAAGTAATGGTAAAACTCAGTGTACTTCCATCAGAAGAAAGCGACACCCCGGACAGAACTCCGGATATTACCTGGTTCACACTGTCGGCTGCAAACTGATAGCCCTCCCCTGCATAAAGCGTAACTGCTGCCTGATAGGTTGCTGCCGGCTGGAAGGTACTATCTCCCGGATTCCAGGATATAGTTCCTGTATAGCTGTTGTCTGAGGAAACAATCTGCGTCTGAGGACTGTCTCCTGTTCTTGGAACAACAATCCCCAGCGTCTGCGCGTTTCCCGCCGATGTGTCTGCCATGCTCAGATAAAGAGTCTGCTTCTCTGGCTGAGAAGGTGTTTCTTCCATACTTCCTGTATCATCAGAAAATATTTCTGCTGTTTCATCTGTATCGGACACATTAACGATACGAACAACGGATTCATTTGTATAATACATGTTTGATGCCTGAACTCCATAGCTTTTCGTATAGGACATATTTAGCGCCTGGATGCCAGTCCCTTTTGTATAAGACATATTTGACAGCTGAACTCCGCTGCCGGCTGATACTGATGAGGAATCAGAAGTTTCCTCATCAGAAACATAAATCTCTTCGATAGTACCATCCATATCTGCAGTAATGGTTCCTTTTTTGCAAGATTCAGAAGCTCTGTCAAAGTCTCTGCCAGTGCCTCTCTCTGTCCGTAAAGTGCTTCATAACTTGCTGTGATACCGTCTTCGTCCAGCGTCAGAAGCGTGTCTCCGCTGTCTACCGCCTCATCCTCAGATACATTTACCTCAGAAATACTTCCTGCAGTTCCTGTTACCTGCAGCGGCTGGTGGATATAGATGGTTCCTGTGCCAATACTGTTTCCTTCCTCATCTGTTACTGTGGCAGTATCTCCAAGTCCCACTCCGCTGTCCGTCATGGTAATGGTACATTCGTTGTCAGACACCTTTTCCACGGTTCCTTCCACCTGTATTCCGGAAGACAGGGTTACAGTCACCGTATCTTCCTCTGATGGAACCAAAGCAGGATCTGTCAGATCCACAGCCATTTTTCCGTCAACAGAAAGAACAAGAAGTGCACCATGCTCCAGCATACAGGAGGTTATGTTCTCTCCCTGACTTATATATATTTTCTTTACACGGCCGTCCACGGAAGCAGAAATGATCTCGTCGTCTGTATCTTCCTGTAATTCTGCAATCTGTTGATCCAGTACTTTGATTTTTTCCTGTACCTCTTCCATTGCCTCATAAACAGAAGAAGAATCTACTTCCGCCAGAACGTCTCCACTGGAAACATGATCGCCGCTTTCTACCTTTACCTCTGATACAGTAATTCCGGACGGAATCTTCAAGGCGACCGGGGTATCTGCTTCCAGATTTCCTGTTCCCACAATCGTGTTGGAAATTGACCCTGTTTCTGCCGTCACCTTTGTAGACTCTACTGTTTTTTCCGGTACAGACGATCTTTTTCCTGACTGATATTTCCAGTATACCCCGCCTGTTGCAACAGATACGGTAAGGGCAACCGCTGTACCGATCACAATCTTCTTTTTTCCGGCAGCCTTTCTTTTTTTGAAACAGCTTCCGGTTTCACTTCTTTCCTTTCTGAATTTCATTACCGACCTCCTGCTGATTTTTTTACTTTTACAGTTTTTCCGGATTTTTTGTTTCACAGGCTCTCCATTCCACTGTGGAGGATGCTCCGGAACAGTCTGCACTATCTTCATAAACCACTGTAGTCACTGTCGTTCTCTGCATAAACAGCTCCATCTGTTCTCTGAATGATCACTGCTTTGCCTTCTTCACCTGTGATTATCCTTTCAGAGATCTAGACTTCGCCTTCTGTCTCAGCATCGTCCGCCTCATTGTCATCTGTTTCAGCGTTGTCCGTCTCAGTATCGGCTGTTTCAGTGTCGGCTGTTTCAGTGTCGGCTGTCTCAGTGTCGGCTGTCTCAGTGCCATCAGTATATGCGGTCTCTTCCTGATATTCTTCCGGCCGCTGTGACTGGTCATCTCCCGGCTGCCCCATATCTCCTTCCATGATGCTGACTGATTCTGCATTTCCATCCTCATCCAAAATAATAACTGCCATGTCGCCTTCTTTTAGATCTGACCAGACGATTTCTTCTTCTCCTGCTTCCTGAGCCGGAGCTTCTCCCTCCGGTTTTTCCGGCTGTTCTGAAGTCTCACCGTTTTCCGGCGTTTCTTCCGGCTGTTCCGAAGCCCCGCCATTTTCCGGCGCTTCCCCTTCAGGCATCTCCGGCGCTTCTCCGCCAGGCTGTCCCATAGTCTGTTTTCGGATCACCGTATTTTCTGTAAGAGCAATAGTCTGTTCTTCTCCTGTCTCTTCTGTGCCGGAATTTTCTTTTCCATCTTCTGTTCCATTTACCGGAGCAGATTCTACAGAAATTGTAATGGAGTCCTCAGATACCGAAACAATCTTACCGAAAATCTGATTTTCTTTATTTTGTTCTTCCGTTTTCCCGTCCGTTTTCTCATCATCGCCTTCTGCTGCTGTATTTTCTGCTGCTGTGTCTTCGATTCCGCTTCCCTGCTGTTTTGCCGCCTGCGTCTCTGTATTACTTCCGCAGCCGGTAACTGCTGCCATACACAAAAACATTCCTGTCAATATTGCTGCCTGTCTGTTTTTCATAATAAAACTCCCTTCATTTTAGAGATTCTTCTCACCGAAAATCATCTCTGTTTCCTGTAACAATTTCCAAGTATAGGGGACTTACCTTAATTAAACTTAAAAAAACCTGTGAAAATTTTGTGTAATCTCAAAATCCTCACAGGGTTCTATGTTATTTTATTATGAAGTTTTTTCATTAATGTCTCTGTTCTTTATTTCCAAACAGCTCGCAAATCTGCATGCAAAGGATGGCTCCTGGTTTCCCGCATACAGATAAGAACTGTCTCCCAGGCGAATCCCCCGAAAATATGCAATCCCCTGTTCCCTTTCTTCAGTAACAACCTTTGTAGCTGAGGTGGGAACAAGCGCAGGGCTGTGCGCTGTTTTTGCCAGAAGCTATGCCTCTTTTCTTCCTTTTTCTGTCAGTGTATCATTTCCATAATCCGGATCTCCATGTCGGATAAAACGTATTTTCATAAGAGCATTCTCCTTGTATTCCGGTTTTCTTTATCAAAATATTCCGGACACTCTGTCAAATATATTCGCCGTTTTTTCCAGACGCATCAAAACAGATCTGCTCATGCATTGGCAGAAATATTCAATGCTTTCAAAAATCCTAAACATTATGGCCTGCACCTGTTTTCTCTTATAGCTTCTCATAAACTGTTGGGCTTTGGTATTCGTGCCAGATCCTCTGGAACTGTGCAGGAACCACAGATGGTTCTGCAGATATTTCTCCATGCTCAGGAATAAATTATACTCATCCCTGTAATATTTCTGAATGTCAGACCAAATTTGAATCCAGCTTTTTCAGATCACTGTATGTAGTCCCTGTCCCCAGCTGGATCCCGTTTCTTTTTGCCAGCTCATGAACCGTTACCATTTCATATCCCTGCTTTTTTAACTGGGGGATCAGGATCTCTGCCGCATCCACAGTGGTGCTGAAAATATCATGCATAAGAATAATGGATCCGTCCTCCACCTGAGAAAGCGTGGTATCTACAATCTTCTGAGGATCCTGGCTCTCCCAGTCCAGTGTGTCAATAGACCACAGGATCATAGGAGTTCCCACCGTTTCTTTTACAGATGAATTCACAGAGCCATAGGGCGGGCGCACCACAGTAGCCCCATGACCGGTAAGCTCTGTTAAAAGCTCATCTACTCCTGCGATCTCAGCCGACATATCTTCCGGCGCCAGTGTGGAAAGATCTGTATGAGAATAGGTATGATTTCCCAGTTCGCATCCCAGTGTTTCCATTCTCTTTACCTGGTCGGAAAAATATTCAATTTCCTTTCCAACCATAAAAAAAGTGGCTTTGGCATTATTAGCCTCCAGACAGTCCAGAAGCCGGTCAGTAAACGAACTGGGCCCGTCGTCAAAGGTCAGGGCTATATATTTTTTCTTTTGCGATTTCTTCTTCTGCGAATCAGAAGCCTCTTTGCGGGAGGCTTCTTTTTCCGGCGCTTTTGTCTGCTCCGGCGTTTTTTTATTATCTGCTTTCTTTTCAGCGGCTTTGTAGCCCTTCAGGGAACCGTCAGACAGAAGCTCATAGCTTTTTCCTTCTGTGGTAATAAATCCGGTCTGCATAATACCGTCCAGATCCATAAAATACCGTTTACCGCCGTCATCCACCCATCCGGTTTTCATAATCCCACTGCTGTCAAAAAAATAACGCTTTCCATCTGTATCTGTAAGCCAGCCTGTATACGCCTGTCCGTCTACCATAAACATCCAGTTGCTTCCGCTGGAAGTCCACACCCCTTTTTCTGCTTCCGGCGAAACTTCAAACGGCACTGGTGTAGCTGTTGGAGTGGCTGCAGGTGAAACCTTTTCCTCAGATTCAGAAACATCTGTTTTACTGCTGCCGTTATCTGCTTCCGGCTTTTCGGTATCTTCGGAAGCAAACAGCCGAACAGTTCCTCCTTCTGCCTTCGAAGGATACGCTGTTGACTGACGAAACAGAAGGGCACAGCCTGTACAGATAAGAACCATAACCAGAAGCAGCAAAAGATTTGTCCGCCTGTTGCGATCCGGCATATGATTTCCTCCTTCTTTTTATGCTGTCAGTTCCTATCATACAATATGCGACAAAAAAATACAACCCTGCCCTCTATTTGATTGTTGCCAATAAATCAGAAAAATAATATAATGAAACAATGGATAAAAAAACAATTACAGAAAACATCAGAATCAATAAATACCTGAGCAGCGCAGGAATCTGCTCCAGACGGGAAGCAGACCAGTACACAGATGCCGGAAGGATCACGGTCAACGGAAAAGTGATAGCTACAGGAGAAAAAATCCCTGCCGATGCCCGGGTCTGTCTGGACGGAAAACCTGTTTCAGCAGAAAACAAACAGGTTCTTCTTCTTTTTTATAAACCAGAGGGAATTGTGTGCAGCACAAAAAAACAGCGCCAGGAAACAACGGTAACTGAGTATCTTCAGTATCCCATAAGGATCTACCCTGTAGGCAGGCTGGACAAAGATTCCCAGGGGCTTCTTCTCCTGACCAATCAGGGCGATCTTGTCAACCGCATTATGCGGGCAGGAAATTTTCACGAAAAAGAATATCTGGTTACTGTAGACCGGGAGGTTACTGCTCCGTTTATCCGACATATGTCAGAGGGCGTTCCCATCCTGGATACCGTTACCCGGAAATGCGTAGTTGAAAAAGCAGGAAAATACAGTTTCCGCATTGTTCTCACCCAGGGTCTTAACAGGCAGATCCGGAGAATGTGCGCTTATTTCGGCTATAAAGTCCGGACTCTGAAGCGGGTAAGGATCATGAATCTTACTCTGGACGGGCTGAAACCGGGCGAATTCAGAGAGATCCGGCCTGAAGAATGGCAGGAACTGACACAAATGCTAAAAAATTCATCAAACGAAACAATTACAGGAGGTCATTATGGAAACAGCCCTGCAGCAGATGAAAGAGCTGGTAAAAAAATTAAACAAGGCGGCAAAAGCCTATTATCAGGAAGACAGGGAGATCATGGACAACAGGGAGTACGACGCTCTGTACGACCGGCTGGTAAAAATGGAGCAGGAAACCGGAATTGTTCTGGCCGACAGCCCCACCGTAAACGTAGGATATGAAGCAGTAGATTTTCTTCCAAAAGAGACTCATGAAACACCCATGCTCTCTCTGGATAAAACAAAAGACAGAGAAGCGCTCCGGGAATTTATCGGAAGCCATAAAACCCTTCTGTCCTGGAAAATGGACGGACTGACTATTGTGCTCACCTATGAAAACGGTGCTCTTCAGAAAGCCGTCACCAGAGGAAACGGAGTAGTTGGCGAAGTCATTACAAACAATGCAAAAGTATTCCGCAACATTCCTCTGAAAATTGCCTTTCAGGGCCGTATGGTGCTTCGGGGAGAAGCAATTATCACTTACTCTGATTTTGAACGTATCAATGACTCTATCGAAGATGTTGACGCAAAATATAAAAATCCCAGAAATCTCTGCAGCGGTTCTGTCCGGCAGCTGAATAATCAGATCACTGCCCGGCGCAATGTACGCTTTTATGCATTTTCACTTGTATCTGCTCAGGATGTGGATATGCACAATTCCAGAGAATACCAGATGGAATGGCTGAAAAGTCAGGGCTTTGAAACCGTAGAATATCGGGTTGTCACAGGCGAAACGCTGGATGAGGCAATGGATTATTTTTCATCCGCAGTTGCACAAAACGATTTCCCTTCCGACGGTCTGGTAGCCCTTTATGATAATATCTCCTACGGAGATTCTCTGGGTTCAACGTCAAAGTTCCCGAGAAACGCTTTTGCTTTTAAATGGGCAGACGAGATCCGGGAAACAACCTTAAGGGAAATTGAATGGAGTCCTTCCAGAACCGGTCTTATCAATCCTATTGCAGTATTTGACCCTGTAGAACTGGAAGGAACTACGGTAAGCCGCGCCAGTGTGCACAACGTAAGTATTCTCCGGGAACTGGAGCTTGGCATCGGAGATACGATCCAGGTATATAAGGCCAACATGATCATCCCTCAGATTGCAGAAAATCTTACCAGAAGCAGCCATCTGGAAATTCCGGACATCTGTCCGGTGTGCGGCAAAAAAGCGCAGATCATGAAAGAAAACGATGTAGAGGCGCTGTACTGTATGAATCCCGACTGTACCGCAAAAAAGATCAAAGCATTTACTCTTTTTGTAAGCAGAGACGCCATGAATATTGACGGTCTTTCCGAGGCGACCCTGGAAAAGTTTATTGCCAGAGGATTTATCCATGATTTCGGAGATATTTTTGAAATAGAAAAATACAGAGATGAAATTGTAGCCATGGATGGTTTCGGAGAAAAGTCCTTTAACAATCTTACAGAAAGTCTGGAAAAAGCAAAAACCACCACTCTGGCAAAAGTCATTTACAGTCTTGGAATCGCCAATATCGGCCTTGCCAATGCAAAAGTGATCTGCCGCCATTTTGATTATGACCTGGAAGCCATCCGCCATGCAGATTCGGATGAAGTCAGCGCCATTGACGGCATCGGCCCTGTGATTGCAGGAAATCTTGTTTCCTATTTCCAGATTGAAGAGAACAACAAAAAGCTGGATCATCTGATCAGCCACCTTACTATTGAAAAAGAAGAGGCGCCCAAAGATCAGACCTTTGAAGGAATGACCTTCGTGATCACAGGCAGCCTGGAGCATTTTTCCAACAGAAACGAGGCAAAAGCTCTCATTGAATCTCTTGGAGGAAAAGTAACCGGTTCTGTTACAAAAAAGACAAACTATCTGATCAACAATGACAAAACATCCGGCTCATCAAAAAACAAAAAAGCAAAGGAGCTTGGAATCCCCATTCTGTCCGAAGAGGATTTCCTGAGTCTTACAAAGGGAGATTTTCAGGCAGAATAAGTAAAAGGCAAGGAGGATCATAAAATGCCGATTAAAATACAGGGAGAACTTCCCGTAAAAGAAATTCTGGAAAAAGAAAATATTTTTGTTATGGATGAAACACGGGCAGTCCATCAGGATATCCGCCCCATTCAGATTCTGATTCTGAATCTGATGCCCTTAAAAGAAGAAACAGAGCTCCAGCTTCTCCGCTCTCTTTCCAACACTCCTCTTCAGGTAGACGTCACATTTATGGCTGTGGAAAGCCATGTGGCAAAAAACACCTCTCTCAGTCATCTGAATAAGTTCTATCAGACCTTTTCCGAGCTGAAAGACCTGCGCTTTGACGGTATGATCATCACCGGCGCGCCTGTGGAACAGATGGCTTTTGAGGAAGTGGATTACTGGAACGAGCTTACAGAGATCATGGACTGGACAGAAACCCACGTCACTTCCACCATTTTTCTGTGCTGGGCTGCTCAGGCAGGTCTTTATCATTTTTACGGTCTTCAGAAGAAAAAACTTGACCAGAAAATGTTTGGTCTTTTCTGGCACAGGGTTCTGAACCGCAAAATTCCTCTTGTGAGGGGCTTTGACGATATGTTTCTGGCTCCACATTCCAGGCATACCGAAGTTCCCATTGAGGATATTCGCGCATGTAAAGAAATTACAATTCTGGCTGAATCCGAGGAGGCCGGACTGTTTCTTGCAATGGCAGAAGGCGGACGCCGAATCTTTGTTATGGGTCATCCGGAATACGACCGCATTACCCTGGACGGAGAATATAAGCGGGATACCGATAAGGGGCTTCCCATTGAACTTCCCCGGAATTATTACAAAGATAACGATCCCACCAACAAACCTCTCCTTATGTGGCGTGCTCATGCAAACAACCTGTACACAAACTGGCTGAATTATTACGTGTATCAAAGCACCCCCTACGACCTTATGGGGACGCCGGATTTTAAAAGTATATAAAAGCAAAAAGCACCAGATGCAGACTGCCGCATCCAGTCTGCATCTGGTGTATAAAATGATACAATTCCCTCAATAATCAAGGGATTATGAAAGTCCGAAGCGGTCTCATCCGCTTTCTCATCTCCAGTCCCAACGGTCAAGAATGGGATTTCTTACAGCATCTGCTGAATCTCCCAGCCGGTACAGGGCATAGCTTCCGGCTGTTCCCACCTCCTGGTATCCATATAGTTCAAGTTCACTTTTCTGCTGCTTATCCGGAATTTTTACAACCAGATAATTACAGGAAAGTCTTTTTCCCACAGACGCAATGTTGCGGTAATTAAACACCGGCGCATTGATCTCCAGATAAAGCTGCCTTACTCCTTCGCCAGCGCCGCCCCGTCCCTCTCTGTTAAACAGCATATAAATAGACGGATCATACACACGGACATAAGGTCCAATATAATTATCTGCCGCCAGAAGGAACTCTGAATCTTTGGCATCCTGCTTTACCATCTCACAGATGGCAGCCACCTCATCCGGCACCTGCTGGTAATTATGAACCAGCTTATAATTTCCAGCCTGACAAATGCCCTTTCCGCACACAGCTACCGCTCCTGCCGCCGCTATGACCAAGAGAAACTGCAAAATGCCTTTTCTCTCCTTCAGAAATTCTGTCATAGCCACAGCAATAACAGGAACTACCGGAAGAAGCCAGAGAACACGCCAGTATACACTGGAGCCTATACACTTCTGTATGATCCTGGCTGCAGGCGGGCAGAAAAACAGAGACAGAACCAGAAAAAGATAAAACAACAGATATTTTGTGCTTTTTTTCTTTCTTCTGAAGATCACAAGAAAGAGAACAGCTGCCAGAAGCAGCCACGGCATCAGGCTGTCACCCCAGTAGCTCTGCCAGAAATTTACTGACTGTTTTAATACTTCTTTCATTTCCATCCTCCTGTCAGCCCATTAAAATATACACGATCCCCAGAGCAATGGAAGGCAGGCAGCATAAAAATCCTGCCAGTACCCGTTTCCAGTCTCTCCTGACAATCAGGGAAATGATAAAAAAGCAGCCTGTCAGAAGAGGTGCAAGTATCACTCCCATAGAGGACAGAAGGCAGCAGCTTATATTGGCAAGCACCAGTGGAACCCAGGATATCTCCTGCTTTTTTTCGAGGAAAAACGATATACACAGACAAAGCAGATACGGCAGAAGTACGGAAGCCAAAACAGCTTTTCCCTGCCAGATACGAACCATCTGAAAGTTTCCCGCATTGTAAACAGAATAGCCGGAAAAGCTGCAGATGCAAGCTGCCAGAAGAAGATAGATCCCCTGGGCCTTTTTTTCTCCGGGAAACCATTTTTTTGCCAGCACAGCCTGCACCATGTACGCCATTGAAAGAAAAACTGCCGGAAATACCATATGTGCCATAACTGCAGGATGGAGTCTGCCGCTCAGCTGACTTACCACTGCCAGAAATACCGGAAACGGCGAAAGCACATATCGTCTGGGCAGCACCCTGTATGCAGTTCCTGTATAGGGATCCACCTCAAAGATCGTATCTGTGTAAACGTCTGTTGTAGCCGTTGCCACATAAAAACAATCGTCAGCATCCATATGAGCCATCAGTGAACACACTGCTATCTGAAGGAGAATAAGTAATATGGCAATACAGAAATAAAAGGACGGACGTTTTTTTTCTTTCCAGGCAGACAGAAAAGAAGCTTTCCTTTTTCCAAACGCAAAAAGTCCAAAAACGGCCAGTACTATTCCAATGCCTCCCCAGGCAGCAGTCAGCACATGGAGAGGCATTTTCATAACTGTCATAGGCAAAGTAAGGATTTCCATTACAGTAAAAAGCACCAGATATCCGTTCAGAAATGTTTCTGAAAAACCGGACTGTTTTTTTCCTGTAAACGGGATTCCGGCAGCGGCCGGTACAAGAACCAGCCAGAATCCTGCCAGAATCAGTTTAACCACCATTCCCATACTATTTCTCCGATTCTTTTTGAAGAATTCCCATTGCTATTTTTTCCGGTGTGATCGGAAGTTCACGAACCCTGACGCCTGTGGCATTATATACTGCTGCGGCAATTGCCGGACAAGGAGTGTCAATTACCAGCTCGCCTACAGATTTTGCCCCAAAAGGACCGGTAGGCTCATAGCTTCCCCGGATTTCTACCCGGATATCTCCGATATCAAGACGGGACGGAATCTTATACTGCATAAAGGAATTGTTGCGGACAGCGCCTTTTTCATTATACTGAATATCCTCATAGAGAGCCATTCCAATTCCCTGTGCAATTCCTCCTTCCGTCTGCACCCGTACCAGATTCGGGTTAATGGGTGTTCCGCAGTCCACCACTGCCACATAATCGATCACCTTTGTGCTTCCGGTCTCTTTATCCACTTCTACTTCTGCCATTCCTACCATAAAAGGCGGCGGAGATACCGGTGAAGAATAGGTTCTTGTAACCTGAAGCTCCTGAGAATTTCCGCAGGTTCCCTGAATGGCAATGTCTTTCAGTGAAACCTTATGTTCTTCATCTGTAAATACAAATTCTCCGTCAAAATTTACTTCCTCCGGATCTGCCTGCAGAATTTTTGCGCCAAGAGCGCAGATTCTGCCGCGAAGCTCCTGACAGGACTGAACTACTGCCATTCCGGTGGTGTAAGTTGTGGCTGAGGCATAGGAGCCGGAATCATATGGAGAAATATCTGTATCTACCCCAAACACAACAATATTATCTATTGAAGTTTCCATACAGTCAGCTGCCATCTGGGCAAGAATGGTATCACAGCCGGTACCCATATCCGCACATCCAAGTCCCAGTGTATAGGAACCGTCTTCATTCAGCTTCATATCTGCGCCGCCCACGTCAATTCCTGCAATCGAGGAACCCTGCATGGCCATGGCAACACCTACTCCGCGGACTTTTCCATTTCCAAGATCCTTACAGGGATATTTTTCATCCCAGTTCATCATTTCCTTTGCCCGTTCCATACACTGATCCATGGTACAGCTTTCTGCTGTATCACAATCTCCGTATGCAGGAAGAGGCTCTCCCTGAAGAGGCATGTTCAGCTCCCGGATCTTTACCGGATCCATTCCCATGATCTCAGCCAGCTCGTTCACTGCTGATTCAACTGCATAGATTCCCTGTGTTGCTCCGTATCCACGGTACGCTCCTGCTGCCTGTACATTGGTATAAACAACATCATAGGCAAAACGATAAGCTTCCGTATGACGATAAAGGGCAATGGATTTATGCCCGCTTAATCCAACTGTCGTAGGACTGTGTTCTCCGTACGCGCCTGCATTGGAAAGAGTATAAACATCAATGGCGCGAACGATTCCGTTTTCATCTGCGCCTGCTCTTACACGGATCTCCATCTCATGACGGGGAGATGCGCAGATCTGGGATTCGTAACGGGAGTAAATGATTTTTGACGGACGGCCTGTCATCCAGGTAACAAATGCAGGATAAATCTCACAGACAGAAGTCTGCTTTGCGCCAAATCCGCCTCCGATCCTTGGCTTGATCACCCGAACCTTCGAAGAGGGAATGTCCAGAGCATTTCCCAGGATTCTTCTTACATGGAAAGGAATCTGTGTGGATGATACCACATTCAGACGTCCGAAATGATCCATATAACAATAGGTCCGGAAAGTCTCCATCATTGCCTGCTGGTTTGCTTTGGTGTGATAGGTCCGGTCCACAGTATACTTACATTCGCCAAGAATTTTATCCACATCACCGGATTCCTCCAGTCCTGAAGCACAAAGATTTCTCTTATTATCTGCCCCTACTGGTATTTTTGCCTCCCAGTCTTCCTCCGGATGTACCAGGATATCAGCGTCTTTTGCTTTATGCATATCAAGAACAGGCTGGTCAACCTGATATTTTACCTTGATCCGTTTCAGCGCCCTGTCTACTGCCTCCTCTGTTTCACCTGCCACAATCGCCACAGCATCGCCCACAAATCTCAGTCTGCGGTCAAGAATATAGTGATCGTACGGACTCAGCTCCGGATAAGTCTGTCCTGCAAGGGTAAAACGCTTTTGGGGAACATCTTTATATGTATAAACAGCGGCAATTCCATTTACCTGACGGGCAGTTCCTGTTTTGATCTCCTCGATCCAGGCATTGGCATGAGGGCTTCGCAAAACTTTGACGATCAGACAATCTTTCGGCGCCAGATCATCTGTATATACCGGCTTTCCGGTTACAAGCGCCATGGCGTCTTTTTTTCTTACCGGCCTGCTGACATAGCTCATTCTTCTGCCTCCTCCTTTTTCTGTGATTTTTTATGTTCAAGATACTTCAGGATACTTCTTGTCTGTCCCACAAACCCGGAGCATCTGCAGAGATTTCCGGCAAGATACTCCTTCACATCCTCTTCTGAAGGATTCTCAAGTTCCTTTTCCATTGCAAAAACATTCATGATAAATCCCGGATTGCAGAAGCCGCACTGTTCTGCGCCTTCATCTGCAAGGAAAGCGCCGAACTCCTCTGCCTCTTTTTGCATTCCCTCCATGGTCACAATTTTTTTGCCTTCTGCTCTCAGCGCAAGCGTGCTGCAGGAAAGTACAGGCTTTCCGTCCATCAGTACAGTGCATAATCCACAGTTCGCTGTCTCGCAGCCTCTCTTTACACTGTAGCAGCCTTTGTCTCTCAGAAAATCCAGCAGCAATGTATCCGGCTCAACATCATCGTGACGGTAAACTCCATTCAGCCAAAAGCTCAGCTTCATTTTTTCATCCCTCCTACTGTTTCCCATGCTCGCCTTGTGAGTACCTGTGTGAGAAGCTTTCTGTAGTCTTCGGAAGCTCTCATATTTGATCCCACCGGCACATGTTCTGCGGCATAGCGGGCAAAATCCTGCGCTGCCTGCGGCTTCTGGTTTTTAGTCATTTCACCAAAGTCTTTCAGAATCCCTTCCGCATCCTCAACAATCATAGCCCGTCCGGGTCTTGCCCCGATCACGGTTCTCGGCGTGTCTCCAATCAGAGAAGCCGCACAGGTAAGAACCGGAAAATCCGTCTCAGAATTTCTCTGGCTTAAATATGTGACTTTAAGAGGTGTCTTTTTTACGATCACAGACTGGAGAATATCCCTGTCTTTTTTCTGTGTTACAAATTCTGTAAGCGGGATTCTTCCTGCCTGATACATATCCACCCAGGTATCCATTGCAAGAAACATGGTCAAAACATCAGAAAATCCATATCTTCCGAAAATACTGCCTCCAACTGTAGCGCAGTTCCGAAACTGCACTCCTACAATGTGACGCAGACTCTCCCTGACTGCTCCTCCTGTAAATTCATTCATAGCTGCATTTGTTTCCAGATCATGAAGTGTTGTCATACATCCGATCACAAATTCATCTTCCAGCTCCTGAACAGTGTCCAGTCCCAGACCAGACAGATCAATTGCTGTGGAAATATTTCGGTTTCCCATTTTCAGCCATACCATACCGCCAAGCACGCAGGCTGATTTTTTCTGATTCAGCTCGTAAGCTTCTGCAATACTGTTTACTCTTTCATAGCTTTTAATCTTTAGCATATGAATTTCCTTTCTTATATAAAATATATCTGCTGCAAAAACAGAAGGTGTCCATGCCCTTCTTTCTGTGAGCGGGCATACTTAATTTAAGTTTAACAGGAACATTTCAAAAAATCCAGTAAAAAATTAAGATTTCAGAGGTAAGAAAAATTCCAGAGAAAAATTTTCCTCTGTTTACGATTTGCCATATTTTAATGATAAACGCATTTTAATTTATGTTTATCATTAAAATATAGTTGATAAAGATATAAAATATGATATGATGTGAGTTGTGAAATGAAAGGAGCTTAATTTTATGAATCAGTTAAATTTAAAAAAATCAACACATTTATTATCAGTTGTCTGCACCATTATTGCTGCAATTACAATGATAGCAAATATTGGCGCCATACTTCTTTTAAGTGGAACATTATTAAGTCAGACTATTAGTCCGGAATACTTGGTAACACAGATGATACAAGCAGACATGGGGTTGAGTTTTAGTGAATGGATTATATTATTAATTTGTTTCATCATAAAATGCAGCTGCATGTTTTGTATGATTAGATACTCAAAAAAACTATTTAGTTGCATTTCAAAAGCTGAATCGCCTTTTACTAGCAACACAACAAAATGCATTGAAAAAATCTCTGTTTTTGCATTTTTATCTGTGATATGTCCGATATATCCATATTATCACCTCAGTGTATTGTTATTTATAGAAGGAATCCTTGTAGCTTTGGTTTTGCGAAGTATTGCTCTGATATTCCATTATGGATGTGAACTCCAACAAGAATTCTATGGGCGTCCCTCATTGGATTGATTTATTTGGGCGCCCTGTATTTCCGTTATTCCTGTTTCTTGCCGCAGATAGTTTTTACTATACCCACAGCAAAAAAGGATATATTAAAAGACTGTTGTTTGCAAGTTGGGGTATGACGATTTTAACCTTTATGGTGCAACGGCTTGTTCCTAACGATACGATTATGCTGGCGAACAATGCGTTCAGCACATTTTTTGTCGTAGCAATATATATGCTAAGCTGGGACTATATAAAAGCAGGTATAAGGAAAAAGAATAAGAAAGATATTGGAAAAGCTGCTTTGTTTATGCTTTTACCAATCCTGTTTATGCTGCCGATGGTTCTCATGAGCTATCTCATTTCATCTGGGTCTACATCCGGTGGATTACTCCAAACATTGGCATTTATTTCTATGCTGCTTCCGAATCCCGTTTCTGTTGAAGGCGGCTTACTGTATGTTTTGATGGGGATTCTGCTTTATATTTTTAGGAAAAACCGTCGTATCCAAATTGCTGTTGTTATTGTAGTTGGGGCTATTGCGTATTTTAGATTTGGAGGTGTACAATGGGCTATCTTGTTAGCTCTGATTCCTATGGTTCTGTATAATGGGCAGAAAGGAAAAGGATTTAAAAATTTTTTCTATATTTTCTATCCAACCCATATTATTGCCTTGTATCTATTAGCAACACTTTTAATGAAATGATAATTATATTCGTCTGATCGGATATAAACCTTATACAACTAAATACCCGCTACTTACCAGAACGGCGAAAAACTGTTCTGTGAATACGACCAGCAAGTGAAGCACTACCCGGAAAAGCGTGGTATCTGCCACAATGAAATCCTGCTTTGTGTGCAAAAACGGCAGTTCTGTCACTGAACTGCCGCTTACATAATTACATAACATACATATACAGATTAAAATTTTCGTTTAACCCTTACAGCATACACTCTGCAGGAGCCGGAAATCCTATATCTCCCCGTACAGGGCCAGACAGCTGAAAATTTATATTTTTTTCAGACCATCCTCTCTTATGATCATTGATCTATGATCCCTGAGTATTTCTATCGGTTGTTAATAGCTGTCACAAGCGCGTCAACAGAGGCATGGATAATATCCGAGTTTACACCGGCGCCCCAGGAAAGACTGCCGTCCGGCTTCTGGATACCCACATATGCAATAGCCTTGGAACTGGAGCTCTGCTCCAGCGCATGCTCCTGATAGGTTACAAGATTAAACTTAAGTTCATATGCCTTTTTCAGAGCATTGCTGACTGCGTTAAGACGTCCGTTTCCGGCAGCTTCTGTGGTAATTGTTTTTCCGTTAAAGCTGGATGTTACCTGAGCAACAAAGCCTCCGTCTTTCTGCCGGAAATGAACCTCATCCACACGATATGGCTCCACCACATTTTCAAAGGTCTTTTTAAACAGGCTGAAAATTTCTTCCGGATGCAGCTCTTTATGACTGTGGTCAGAAACAGCCTTGGCAGCATACCCCATTGCCTCCCGCATTTTTGCCGGAAGATTCAGACCATACTGTGTTTCCAGAATATAACCTACGCCGCCTTTTCCGGACTGGCTGTTAATACGGATCACATCTGCATCATAATTTCTTCCCACATCTGTAGGATCAATAGGAAGATAAGGAACTGTCCAGTGACCCGGATCTTTTTCCTCTCTCCAGTGCATTCCCTTGGCAATAGCATCCTGGTGTGATCCGGAAAAAGCAGCAAACACAAGCGCTCCGCTGTAGGGGCTTCTTTCATCTACCTTCATGCCCGTACATTTTTCATAAACCTCACAGATGCCCGGCATATCTGAAAAATCAAGCCCCGGATCGACTCCCTGAGAATACATATTCATTGCAAGAGTTACAATATCCACATTTCCGGTACGCTCTCCGTTTCCAAAAAGAGTTCCCTCCACTCTGTCTGCGCCTGCCAGAAGTCCCATCTCTGCGTCAGCCACACCGCAGCCTCTGTCATTATGAGGATGCTGAGAAAGAATCACATGTTCCCGATACTTCATATGAGTGCTCATGTATTCAATCTGACTTGCGTACACATGAGGCATGGAAAGCTGAACAGTTACCGGAAGATTGATAATGCATTTATTTTCCGCTGTTGGTTTCCATACGTCCAGCACCGCATTGCAGACTTCAAGAGCATATTCCGGCTCTGTTCCTGTAAAGCTTTCCGGACTGTACTCAAACTGGAAATTGCCTTCCGTCTCCTCTGCCAGTTCTTTTAAAAGCTGTGCACCTTCTACGGCAATACGGATAATTTCTTCTTTTGACTTTTTAAATACCTGCTCTCTCTGTGCTACAGAAGTGGAATTGTACACATGGATGATCGCTTTTGGAGCGCCTTTGACCGCCTCAAAGGTTTTTCTGATAATGTGTTCTCTTGCCTGAGTCAGAACCTGGATAGTTACATCCTCCGGGATCAGGTCCTGCTCGATCAAAGTTCTGAGGAATGTATATTCCGTCTCAGAAGCGGCCGGAAAACCAACCTCAATTTCTTTAAAGCCAATTTTTACAAGAAGCTTGAAAAACTCTATTTTCTGCTCCAGGCTCATGGGAATCACAAGGGCCTGATTTCCGTCGCGAAGATCCACGCTGCACCAGGACGGAGCTTTTTCTACATATTCTTTTTGCGCCCACTTTGTACACTTTTCAGGCGGCATATGATACTGCCTCTGATATTTTTTTACATTTTCCATTCTTTTTCCCTCCATTTTCGTATCATGCGTTTTCAATGTGATATTTCTCTTTATAAAAAGAACAAAAGCATAGCGAAAAACCATTTTCACAGACTGTTCCATTCATATTTTTCAGATATTTCTGCCAGTATGCAGAACAGTACCTTTTTACAGAAAAAATATATAATAGATTTCTCTGCAAAAGAACAGAACAGACAAGACAGCTTCGAACTCTTTCCATCCTCCTGGAGCATTTTTATATACCAGAAAAATCAATACAGAATATGCTGCTTTTCCGGTATACAAAAAAATCTCCCATCTCTACATTTCTGTAAGAGACGAAAGATTATACTTCCGCGGTACCACTCTTCTTTATGAACAGTTTCATACACTCACAGGATACGGAATCTTCCTCTTGCATCTGTCTGCTGAAAATCCTTATATCCCTTCCATATAACGGTGGATTCCGTCTGCGCCTACTAACCACTGGCTTTGGGGCAGATACTCCAAGGTGAGTTCCATGATTCCCTTCCACTGTCTTCCACCAGCCGACAGCTCTCTGTGCTCCAGTTTTCATGTACTATTCCTTATCAACGCATTTACGTATTAAATTGTTTTGATGGATATAGACTAACACATATCATACAATTCTGTCAAGAAAAAAATCAGAGGTTTTTATACCTCTGATTGCTTCCGATAATTATTCGCACAATATGATTCTATAGAATATTTCAATATATACCAAAATACCGAAACACACAGGACAAAATACCATTACAAAAAATAATTGGAAATGCATTTGGACCAGGTTGTTGTGAACAATTATTTTCTTAATAAAAAAAAAATTCCCGAAATCTCGGAAATCTTCCACTCTTAAATATAAATCGGGGCAACAGGATTTGAACCTGCGACCTCGCGGCCCCCAGCCGCGCGCGCTACCAAGCTACGCCATACCCCGATATTTGGTATTATACCAAACTGTATATGTTTTTGCAACAACTTTTACAAATTTTTTTGATGCCTAAAATGCAAAAGCAGCTTCCGGTTCTTTGCCTGGATTTCGTCTTCTCCTTTCTGCAGGACAGGGCATCGGAACAGCACCTCAGCCCCGCCCTTCTGTCTGAGAGTAAAAATTATTTTAGCTTTGTGATTTTATAACGGGAAGTGTATTCTCTGCCAGACTGTTATGAGAATATCCGTCATAGCGTTTTTTCCGATTATAAAAGGTTATAGAAGCTTTCTGATGATCTTTATCAAGGCCAACCGTTCCATATGCAATATCTACCGGAGCCACTCCATATGCAGGTTCCCTGCCCTTTATAATCTCCACGTTGGAGGTGTTTGCCTGAGCTTTTTTCAGATAGTAACGGAGCACCGGCTTTTCATATACCTGATAAGTCCCCAGGGGAATATTGGAAATTGTCACTTCCAAAAGCGCATAGCCATTTCCGTCCACCTGATATGCATCCTGCATAAAAACAACAGAATCTTCATATTTTCGTTTATTTCCGCGAATATCCGTGCCCTCGATCACAAAAGAAAACGTAGGATTTCCGTGTGCCCAAGTGATTTCTGATTCAAGGATCTTTTTGATAATTGTGATCTGTCCTGTGGGAAGCTGAACCGGTTCATTTTCTGCCTCCAATTCCAGGATCTGCCCGTCTTCTGTCAGATGGATTTCCTTTTCCCATTTTCCCTGATACCCCTGTGGAACTCTGGTTTCCTTTATCATAAATTTCCCCTGATTTTCATCCGTAAGTTCCAGCTCCGAGCATGTGTAACACTGTTCTTTTTCCTCATAGCGAAAAAGAACTGCTTTTTCTTCATAGCTTCCTGCTGCTTCATTCCATGCATAAGCCTGAAATTCCGCACCTTTCAGCTTCTCTCCTGTAATGGCATCCTTTTTTCTGATGTGCACAGTTCCGTACTTTTTGGGGATTGGATCATTTTTCACAGAGAACTGCAGTTGTACGTCCTGTTTCATCAGATCAATTTCCTGACTCCATTCTCCCTGATACCCCTGTGGGTTCTTTGTTTCCTCTATTCGAAATTTCCCCTGATTACTGTCTGTGATCTTCAGGATCTGACTTTTATAAATCTCCCTCTGCTCATCGTATATCAGCGCTGTTCCCTCTTTTTGATACTCCTTTTGTTCCTCATTCCACTCATAAATAGCAAACTCCGCACCTTTCAGTAACCCTCCTGTCTCAGAATCCAGCTTACGGATTTCCACTATGTGTTCTTTAAGAGGAGCATTGGTTACACGATAAGTAAATGTTTTATCAGTTCCCGGTTCTGTAAGTATCAGTTCCTGACTCCAGCTTCCTGTGTATCCCGGGGGATTTTTTGTCTCCTCTACTTTAAACTTTCCCTGATTTATTTCCGTATACACAAAAACATCTGAAATATATTTTTTCTGTTCTTTATCGTACTTCAAAAGTTTCCCGTTTTCATAGCTTCCTGAATTTTTATTCCAGGTAAACAAAGTAAATTCTGCTCCCTCAAGAAAAATTCCTGTTCCGTCAGCAACCTTTTCAACAGATACTTTTCCCTTCATATCCGGATCATCTTTTACCTCCAGTGTAACGCGTTTCCCGGAAGAAACAGTACAGGATGAAGCAGAAACTGTGATCAGATAGCCGGGAGCCGCCGTTCTTTCTTTCACATAGTACTTTCCCGGAACAAGGCTGTCAAAAAGAATCTCTCCTTTCTCATTTGTAGTTCCCTCTGCAACCTTTTCATCCTTTGCGTAAATGCGTATGCCTCCACTGTACAGATCCTGTCCTGCATATAGAGAATATACTGCACCGGCAACCGGCTGGCCTGTCAGAGAACTTGTTTTTTGGAGAAGAATACTTCCGGAAGGCTGAAACGAAAGATTTAATTTAAGAATCCCCCTGTCTCCCTGGTATACGCAGGCTCCAAAATCCTGAATATCCTGTCCAGTCTGAACAGAACCGTCTACAATAATATATTTTACAGGTCTCAGTGTCATTTTCCAGGAAAACTGTTTCGTGCCTTTTGAATTTTCCGGAAATACCAGTTTAAAACAGTATCCATTTTTCATCTTTACACTTTTTCCCTTTGCCAGACGATTAGGGCTATCCGGTTTTTCTTTTGCCGCGCTTTCACTGGTCCAGTAAGCAAGCTGCCACGCATCGTTAGTTCCTCTGGAGATTGTCAGTCCGTTTCCGGCTTTTCCTGTATCTATTACTGTACACAAAGGTGAAATCTGAAATCCGTTTTTAAATGTTGACTCCAGCCACCCAAATCCGGAGGACGGTTTGGTCCGATACAGGGTCATACCAATATTCAGAGGATTGGCTGTAACGGTATTGCCGCTGGTATTGACTGATTTAAGTTTTACTGCACTTCGGCTGGGAATGGTGAGACTTTTCAGTTTGTCAATAAAACGAAGCAGCCCCACATGCTTGATCTGAGCTTCTGTCGCTCCATTTACATCATTGGCATATACTTTGGAAAGCGCCTGGTGAGTAAATACATATCTGTTCTGCCATTTTGACCAGTTCACATGGGAACAGCTGGGATCATAACTGTCGCAGATATCTCCCGGTCCTCCATATCCAAAATAAAGAATCTTTCTCAGAGTCGAATTGGAAAAAAATTTTACTGCGTCCGGCTTCAGATCCACGTTTCCGTCAATTCCCATTTTAGACGCCTTCATACAATAAAGAGGGGATCTTGTTACCGCTCCATCTGAATCTACATACTCTATATAACGCAGTCGGGCATGAATAGGAGAATTTGCAGTCCACACTTCATCACAGTTTACAATTGTCGAAGTGGAAATAAGTCTGTACCTGTCCGGAGCAAGCAGAACTGACGCATCCTCTTCTGACATCAGCTCTGTTTCACCAATATCTGTAAGAGAGGCAGGGGCAAATCCTACAATCTCTCCTTCTTCAATTTCCCTGATCAGCTGTTCATCTTCCGGTGTATCTCCAAAAAGACTGTCTGCATTATCCGGAGTAAGAATGGTTCCTGTAAATTCTTCCGGAATCTCTTCCGGCTCTGCATGTGGCTTTTCCCCATCGGAATCTTCCGGATTTTCCGGCGCTTCTTCCGGAGACGCGTCTCCCTGCATCTCTTCTTCAGTATCTTCCTCAACCTTAATTTCAGGTTCTTCCTCTGATTCCAGCCCTTCAAACTCCCCTTCTTCATTTTGTTCCTGTTCCATTGTCCCATTGTGTTCTTCTTCCGGAATACACAGGCTCCCTGCCGGCGAAGACAGTCCCATCACTGCTGCCAGCAAAAAACTGACTACTGTTTTTTTCATTTCCTCCGCCCTCCTTTCCTGCAGATAAACACTATCAGGATCACAGCTCCGGAACTTAAAAGAATCATGAATACTGCCTCCGGTTGTGAGAAATCTCCTGTTTTTACAGATGAGACTTTTTTCGCTTTTTTATGACCTGAAGCTTCACTTTTTCCTGAACCAGTTTCCTTTTCAGGATTTTCATTTACCGTAAATATCCACTGCACTTCTGCATCCCTCAATGCGTAGGAATTATCCCATTCTGAAGGTATTGAAAGGGAAAACCTCAGTTTTCCTTTTTCATCAGGAGAAAATTTCCCAAGGGAGTGATTTTTACTAAGTCCGGGAGAATCCAGAGTTCCCTCGTACAGTCTCGTATCATCCATATCTACTGTAAGTTTTACTCCCTTCAAAAGCTCTGTCTGGCTTTTGTTCTGTCCTTCCACTGCTGTACGGAATAATATTTCCGCTTCCTGATCCGTTGTATTGGAAACTGTGACTGTATCCTGAAATTTATCTCCCGGCATGGCAGTTCCCATATTCACAAAAAAGTCACCCGGAACAGACAAAAGCTTATGAGCCTGTCCGTTAAACTCCACTGACAATTTTGTTTTTTCCTTTCTGCATACAGTTGTACCATTCTCTTCATGAACACAAAGCTGTATCTCCTGATTTCCCCATGGCGACATTGCTTTAAAATCCGGATTAAAATTTGCCGCCTGGATTGCCTCTGCCTGAACGGTAATTCCAAGCTGCTGCCCGGTATGCTCCTCCGTCCATGTTTCCGGAACTGTTACCTCTTTAAAAAGATCTGTACTGTCCTTCCGTTTCAGAATACTTGTATAGTAATAATACTCACCTCTCTGCACCCACTTTTTTGACATTCCGGATATATTTTTGTCACTGAATCCCTCCATATTCTCCCTGTCATTTTTGTAAGTGATCCGTGCCCGCACCCAACAGGGGCTTGCATAATTGGTGATTCTGGGAATTTTGGATATAACATCTCCCGGAACTACTGCCTTGGTTCCTGCAAAAGATACCTCTGTACTTCCTTTTTTTTCATATTCCTTCAGTCCGATATTAATGTCTCCTGTGGAAATATGATTTTTCACCTTTAAAGTATCTGAAAAATATCCATAAGTACCGGTTCCTCCCAGAAAAGCAGCCGCTGTTAAAACCGCCGCTGCTTTAATCAGCTTTTTCATCTGCACCACCTTCCTTTCAGACCGGAGAGCCATAATATTCCCAGGCCTTTTCATAGTCAGAAAATCCGGCGGACTGAACAGACTCCTCGTATACCTGTATTTTAAATTCAGGCAAAAGATCCAGATAAGTATCATCCAGCCTGGAAGAGTCTATAGATACTCCTGTAAACAAAGGAGCAGTGGTCTCTCCCTCTTTTAAAATATGGCGATAATAATAATACCCGTCATCTTTATGCACCCAGTTATCCGTATCCAGATTCTTCAGAACCACTGCCTTTCCGATATCATTATTGGAATATCCCAGCGAAATCCGTACAAAACAGTCTACATTAAAGCCCTCTTCCCCTGACGCTGTATTAGATACCCATACCTTTTTCTTATATTCCGGATTTTTATCAATGGGAGTGGGTGTTATATTGGGAAACTCTTCCTCTATATCTGTTGTATTATGTCCTGCTGCCACTGTATTCTCAGCTTTGTCAAAAGACGTCAGATATGCTGCAGTGCCCCCGATTCCCAACGCTGCTGCCAGTATCAGGATCACCCCTGTAATCTTTTTTCTTCCGGTCATTTCTCACATCCGGCCTCCTTTTTGTCATAACAGTCATGTTGTCACCTGACCTTCCTGCTCTTTATTCTGATTTACATATTTTTTATAGGCTTCTTTTGCCTGTTCCGGAATACTGTCTTTATCTCCTCCTGTATAGGAGCTCTGAATGGCATAGGCTCTTACAGGAATACTGATCTGCTGTGTGTCCAGCTGTCCTTCAATAATATTCAGGAATTTCACCGTGTCAAACAACGGCTCCGTGGTCTGCTCCGGTTTCAATATTTTATCGTATGCATATACATAAACAGCTGCCGTTTCTTTTTTCTTTTTGTCGATCAGGGACCAGTTTTCCTTTGCTGTAAAGGTAAACAGTTCCTGCATTTTTTTATTCAGCCGGTTGCCCTCTTCATCCGCTGCCATCACATCTGCCATAGGAACTGTTACTTCCATATACACAAATGCATCATTGACTCCCGTGTTTTGGATTTGAGGATCCTTTTCTATTTCTTTTCCCGGTTCGATCTTCGTATGTTCTTCCTGTTTCCATCCCGGCTCTTCCAGTTCAATTTCTACTTTTCCTACTGTAAACTGATTATCAGCTTTGTCATAATCTGTCAGATACGCAGAAACACCCCCAAGAACAGCCAGACACAAAGCACCTGTTAAAAATATCGCTTTACTTTTATTTCTTACTGATTTTTTCATATTTTCTGTCTGTGCAGAACTGCCTGCACACTCCTTTCCATTGCATTCCAAGAAAAAACAATTCCTGTATGAGCATAAGACTGATAAGACCAAATACGGGTTTGCTCTTCAAAAATGCTGCCACATATCCCAAAACCGGAATAAAAAATACCACAGTTCCAACAATCTGTTCCTGCATAACAGGAGCCGCATCCTCACCTTCATTGGCATCGCCTCTGGTAATATAAGCAGAATCCCTCTTATCAGTAACCCTGTGTGTGACCAGCATATCATCCATACGATACGTAATAATATCTCCGATCCCCGGCATGGTCTTTTTGGTGTCTGTAAAAATAATTCCACCGGTTTTCAGCGCCGGTTCCATGGAACCGGATAATACTACGTTCACAGAAAATCTTTTAAAAGCAGCAAGAAGCAAAAATACTCCGGCAATAGCTGCAAGCAGGATTCTTCCCGCATACTCTCTCTTTTTCATATGCTCATCCTTTCCTGTCTGATCAAATAAAAACAGCTCCGCTTTCTTTTGGCGGAGCTCTGCCCCGCAGATATTTTTTCATAGATCACGCCCGCTTTCTCCTTCTTTAAAAGAGGTTTGATGAAATGAAATGTTCTGAATTGAAATTTAAGAATAAAAAAGAATTGAATGACACCTTAAGATAAACAGATCATATGCTCTGCTCTGAAGATCCCCTGTAAGGAGAAGGCGGCGTATTCTTTTATATAAGACCAAGGAAATATATTTTCCTTAACCTTCGCAATAAATAAAACTGCTGTACGGGAAGAACAAAGGCGTCCCGTTCTGTGTATATCCAAATAATCCGTTTATGGAATTTCCCCGATATTCCTTCAGAAGAAGGTGGTGCAGGAAGAAGCTCCTGCTTGTTAAGATGATTTTATTCTAGTCCTGCCAATACAAAAAGTCAACGAAATTCGTTCGCCAAATTACGCCTGTAAATTATGACATTTTTCTTATTTTGTTCTGTCTGTAAAAACCACATGTTTTTTAAATTGAAATGCCTGTAAAAATGTGTCCGATTCTTTTGTATTTGCCTGTGTGTACCCATAAAAAGCCTGATCATTTTTGTGTGCATATGCCGGGCTTCATTGTTCCATATTCAGTCTTTCTCCGTTTACAGAAAACAAAGGAAATAGATAAAAGTGATAAAGCCAAAAAATCAGCTTCCGAAACCTGTCCCGGATCCGGAAGCTGATATATGTTTATTTTTCGGTTTTTGCATTAATATAATTGATCAAACCGCCTGCCTGAATGATATTCTGCATAAATTCAGGAAATGCCTGACCCTGGAACTCTGTTCCTCTGGTACGGTTATAAATAACGCCTGAGTCAAAGTCCACTTCAACCTGATCGCCATCCTCAATCCCTCTGCTAGCCTCAGGACATTCAATAATAGGAAGCCCGATATTAATGGCATTACGGTAAAAAATCCTCGCAAAAGTCTCTGCGATCACACAGCTGACTCCTGCCGCCTTAATGGCAATGGGAGCGTGTTCTCTGGAAGAACCACAGCCAAAGTTTTTGTCCGCTACAATAATATCTCCCCTGTTTACCTTATTTACAAATTCCTTATCTATATCCTCCATACAATGTGTTGCCAGTTCTGCCGGATCTGAGGAATTCAGATAGCGTGCAGGAATGATCACATCTGTATCTACATTATCTCCATATTTAAAAACTCTGCCTTTGGCCTGCATTCTTCTTCCTCCTTATAATCCCAGTTCTTCCGGCGCTGCAATTTTTCCCATGACTGCGCTTGCAGCAGCCACAGCCGGACTTGCCAGATAAATTTCAGACTCCACATGACCCATACGTCCTACAAAATTTCGGTTTGTAGTAGAAATGCATCTTTCTCCTGCTGCCAGAATACCCATGTATCCTCCAAGACAGGGACCGCAGGTCGGAGTGCTGACCACTGCACCTGCCTCAATAAAGATCTTCAGAAGTCCCTCTTCCATTGCCTGAAGATAAACAGACTGTGTTGCCGGAATGATAATGCAGCGCACGCCCTTTTTCACTTTGCGTCCTTTAAGAATCTCTGCTGCTGTTCTGAGATCCTCGATCCTTCCATTGGTACATGATCCGATCACAGCCTGGTCGATCACGATCTCCTGGCTGATCTCATTCATTGTTTTTGTATTTTCCGGAAGATGCGGAAAGGCAACCGTAGGTTCCAGCTTACTGAGATCAATGGTATACTCTGCCTCATACACGGCATCCTCATCCGCCTCATACACTTTATAAGATCTCATGGAATGATCTTTCATATAAGCTTCCGTCTGGTCATCCACAGGGAAGATACCGTTTTTTCCACCTGCCTCAATTGCCATGTTTGCAATGGTAAAACGGTCGTCCATGCTGAGATTCTTAATTCCGTCTCCTGTAAACTCCATGGACTTATATAAAGCTCCGTCCACGCCGATCATTCCGATAATATGCAGGATCACATCTTTTCCGCTGACCCACTTTTTCGGTTTTCCTGTCAGATTGAATCGAATGGCTGACGGAACCTTAAACCAGGCTTTGCCTGTGACCATTCCTGCTGCCATATCCGTACTTCCCACACCTGTGGAAAATGCCCCGAGAGCTCCGTAGGTACAGGTATGGGAATCTGCACCTATGATCACATCGCCAGCTACTGTCAGCCCTTTTTCCGGAAGAAGCGCATGTTCAATTCCCATTTCTCCTACGTCAAAATAATTGCTGATCTCATGCCTGCAGGCAAACTCTCTTACACATTTACAGTGCTCTGCTGATTTAATATCCTTGTTTGGGATAAAATGATCCATAACAAGGGCGATTTTATCTTTGTGGAACACGGTATCCGCTTTCATTTTATCCATTTCATGAATCGCCACCGGAGATGTGATATCGTTTCCAAGAACCAGATCCAGTTCCGCCTCTATCAGCTGTCCGGCCTCCACATGATCCAGTCCTGCATGGGCAGCCAGAATCTTCTGTGTCATTGTCATTCCCATAATCTATGTCCTCCCTGTAAATTCATACAGCCGTTTTATAAAAACTGCAGATAATTTTCTTTTTATGATGTTATTTTATCACAGGCTTTGATATAATACTAATACATATTATTCATACTTATTATGTTTTATAGTTATATTAAGGAGGCTAATTATGCAGGAAAATTTATCCCTTTATCATATTTTCTATGTTACAGGAAAAACAGGCAGTATTTCCAGAGCCGCAAAAGAACTGTACATCAGCCAGCCCGCTGTAAGCCGTGCTGTACAGAAGCTTGAACACAACCTTAACACCTTGCTTTTTAAAAGAAACTCCAGAGGAGTTGCCCTTACCTCTGACGGAAAAATCCTTTTTGAAAAAATACAGGCAGCCTTTGAGCTTGTCGGTGAAGGAGAACGTGCCATCCTTCATAACGGTTCCAGAAACGTTCCGCAGCTCCGTATCGGAACCAGTACCACGCTCTGCCGATATGTTCTTCTTCCCCGGCTGAAGCCCTATATCCTGTCTTATCCCCAGGTGCGGATCAGCATTTCCTGCCAGTCCACTTATCAGACTCTGGAACTTCTTGATGAAGAAAAAATTGACATAGGGCTGATTGGCAGACCCCATAATCTTCAGGGATATTATTTCCGCCCGGTTATGACAGTCAGCGATACCTTCGTTTCTACCACACAGTATTTAAAAAACCTGCAGGAACTCTATCCTGGGGAGCCTCTTTTTCACAATGCAGTATTTATGATGCTTGACGAAGAAAATATTTCCCGTCAGACCATAAATGCAAGAATGAGGGAGCACCATATGGAACCGGCCCATATTCTGGAGGTTTCCACTATGGATCTTCTGATACAGTTTGCGGAAACAGGACTGGGAATTGCAGGCGTTGTCCGTCAGTTTGTGGAACCGGAGCTGAAAAACGGCGTTCTTTGCCAGATCCCTCTGGATTTTGATTTTCCGGATCGGGAAATCGGATTTGTGTGCAGAAAAAAAGACAGAAGACTTCCCCTGCTCCAATACTTTTTCCCGGATATTTAAAAAGGACAGGAAACTTCTCGTTTCCTGTCCACTGATGTACTGATTTTAGTTGTTGATCAGCTTGTCTTCGCCGTTCCAGCTGTACAGCTTACGGATCTCTTCACCGACTTTTTCAGATTCATGCTCTGCAGCAAGCTTTCTCATTGCCTTAAAGTGAACCTGACCGCCTGCTGAAGACATATCCAGAAGGAAATCTTTTGCAAAAGTGCCGTCCTGGATGTCCGCAAGGATCTTCTTCATAGCCTTCTTGGTATCTTCTGTGATGATCTTCGGTCCTGTAATATAATCGCCGTATTCTGCAGTGTTGGAAATAGAATATCTCATTCCTGCAAATCCGGACTGATAGATCAGGTCAACGATCAGCTTCATTTCATGGATACACTCAAAGTATGCGTTTCTCGGATCATAACCTGCCTCGCAGAGAGTTTCAAAGCCTGCCTGCATCAGCGCGCATACACCACCGCAGAGAACTGCCTGCTCACCAAAAAGGTCTGTTTCTGTTTCTGTACGGAAAGTTGTTTCCAGAACGCCGGCTCTTGCTCCGCCGATTCCGAGAGCATAGGCAAGCGCCATATCAAGAGCTTTTCCTGTGGCATCCTGCTGAACAGCTACCAGACACGGAACACCCTTGCCGGCCTGATACTCGCTTCTTACCGTATGACCCGGTCCTTTTGGAGCGATCATCGTAACGTCTACATTCTTCGGAGGCACAATACATCCATAATGGATATTGAATCCATGAGCAAACATCAGCATATTGCCTTCCTCAAGATTCGGCTCAATATCGTTTTTGTAAAGAGCAGCCTGCTTCTCATCGTTGATGAGGATCATAATAATATCTGCCTGTTTTGCTGCCTCTGCCGCTGTATATACTTCAAATCCCTGCTCCTCAGCCTTTTTCCAGGATCTGCTGCCTTCATACAGACCAATGATAACATGGCATCCTGACTCCTTTAAATTCAGCGCATGAGCATGTCCCTGGCTTCCGTAACCGATAATCGCAATCGTCTTACCATCCAGTAAACTTAAATTACAGTCTTCCTGATAAAAAATCCTGTTTGCCATTTTCATTTCCTCCTAAGTTTTTATAAATTTTTTCATAATATATCGTCAAGGGATTCCCCTCAGCAATCCGGCTAAAAAATCAGAAAAATCTTACATCTGCCGCGCCTCTGGAAAGTCCTGTGATCCCTGTTCTGGCAAGTTCCAGAATCTCATAGTCTTCCAGAAGATCCACGAACGCCCCCAGCTTACTTTTACTTCCGGTAAGCTCGATCACAAGGGAATCTTTTCCCACATCGATCACATTGGCGCGAAAAATATTGGCAATGGATATAATTCCTTCTCTCTGCTCCGGTTTCGCTGCAACCTTTACCAGAACCAGCTCTCTGCTGACACTGTTATCCGGTTCCAGCACCTTGATATCTCTTACATCTACCAGCTTTGCAAGCTGTTTTGTAATCTGCTCCAGAATCAGCGCATCTCCACTGCATACAACTGTCATTCTGGAAAAACGCTCATCTGCCGTAACACCAACGGAAAGACTGTCAATGTTATAACCTCTCCGGCTGAAAAGTCCTGAAATACGACTGAGCACACCTGCGGTATTATCTACTAACAGGGACAAAATTCTCTTTTGCATAACACACCTGCTTTCACCACTTTAGTCCTGTAAACCTTTACTTCATAAAAACTCTGCATGGATATCATTATAACAAGATTCAATCATTTGTCAATGTAAAAATGTATGTTTATACAAGATATTTATTTTTCAGGGTTTCAATTGCCTTAGGAGTCAGATAAAGAGCTTTTTTCAGAAAATGTTCCACAGAACCGTAATCCTTTTCAATTGTGTCAAAAACTGTGTCCAGATATTCCCCTTTGACCTTATAAAGAATCCGCACTTTGTCCATTACCTTACTGTCTACAATGGTTTTTGTTTCCAGATAACGGACCATATGCTGCATCTCCTCTTCCAGATAAAGATTTGTTTTCATAAAATCCTCACGGATGGTTTTTCTGGGAACCCCAAGAGCGCAGAGAAGCAGGGCGGTACCGATCCCCGCCCGGTCTTTTCCTGCACTGCAGTGCCACAGAACAGCGCCCTTCTCATGGTTCAGAAGGATATCCATAAAACGGGCATACTGCTTCACTGAATACTCGTCCCTGACAAAGCTGCGGTACTGATTATGTAAAAAATCATCGGGAAGCTGACCGGCTTCTGTAATCAGCTCCAGGAAACTTCCTGCCTGGGAAATCCCGGCCGTCTCTTCATCCACAATGGGAATCTCATGATAACGCACTCCCTCGATCACAGTATCCGGTTTTTCCAGGATCTCTTTCTGGGTTCTGAAATCAATCACTTCCGTAAGATGATATTCTTCTGTGAGGACATCCTGATCTGTCAGAGAAATATGATAAAGACTGCCGCTTCTTAAAAGACGTCTGGGAAGAATATGTCTTCCGTCCTCTGTCATCAGCGCTCCCAGGTCTCTGGTATTCGGAAGACTCTGCAGGTGGATCCTGCCTCCTTTCGGAAAGCCCACCACAATGTCAGGATTCAGCGCTTTCAGAAGCTGTACACAGTCTCTTACTTCCCTGTCTGTCATATCAAATTTATAGCGTTTGCGTCTTCTGGTCACAACCACCAGATAACTGGTGCTGATCTGTTTCTGAGCGCCGCCTTCCACACCTTCCTGTCTTTTATAAACCCACAGGATATCCCTGCATGGAAGATAGTTCATCATCATATGTCTGGCAAAGACCAGATTTCCATCTTCAATCCTTATTTTCCCATATTTCATAATGATCCCCCCCATTGCAGATTTCCGCCATGTTTTTCCATTGGCTTTTTCTCTCTTTCTCTTATTCCCTGTGATCTGTCGCAGGTTCAGCAGACTTTTCCCATTTTTTTTATCATCTGATAAACCGTTTCCAGACTGTACGGAAAAATATTTTCATCCAGCTCCATCTTCGGATGATGAAGCGGATATTCTTTTCCCGGAACTGCTGCCAGAAAAATCAAAAAGACTCCCCTTGTCCTCTGGAAGTAGCGATAGGCATTGTCTCCTGCCAGAAACAGTTCATCCTCTCCCTCAAGAATAAAACGCTCCCCGAAGACCTCCTGACCGATTCCTGCTGCAAGCTCTGTAAACTCAGAATCGTTTGCAAAAGAAAGCACAGGTTCCTTTAAAAGACTCAGAGTGATCTTTGTTCCGGTTTCTTTTTCTGTATTTTTCAGACGTTCTTCCAACAGACGGTACAGCGCCTGAAAGTCTTCTTCTCTGCAGGCCCTTATATTTCCGGTAAGCGTCATGGAATCTGCAATAATATTTCCGTATTCGCCTCCGTGAGCCGTTCCGATTCCCACAAGGCAGGGCGCATGTCCCTGATAGCTTTCGTTAAGGTCATGCACCTCCTGTATCACTCTGGCGCCTGCATAAATACTGTCAATTCCTTTATGAGCTTCACTCCAGTGGCTGGATTTTCCTTTTACCTCAATTCCGATTCCTGCAATCATAGCAGAAGCCTGGCCTTCGTGAACCGCCATTCCAAAGGGCATATCCACAGCAAAATGAAACATCAGAAAAGCATCTGCCGGCCCGTCCAGGGCTCCTGCTTTTATCATCCTTTTTGCCCCTTCTCCGATTTCTTCTGCCGGCTCAAACAAAAATCTTACATTTACCGGAAATTCTTCTTTTTCCTCAGAAAGAATACCGCATAAAGTCAGCGCCACTGCCAGAATACCGTCATGTCCGCAGGCATGCATACGCCCCGGATTCACAGAGGCATAGGGAAGCCCTGTCTTTTCTTCCATAGGAAGGCCGTCCATTTCTGCCCTTACCACCACAGTTTTTTTCCTTTTTTTCAGCTCAGGCAGTTCCGCGATCATTCCTGTAGGAAAAACCGGGGTAATTTCATACCCCAGTTTCTCCAGATAGCTTTTTATATATGCCGATGTTTCCTTTTCCTCAAGACCCAGCTCCGGATGCATATGAAAGTAATGCCTGTGCCGGAGAAGCTCTTCTTTATAGTTTTCCGCCTCTTTCATTAACTGAACATCTCTTTAAATGTTTTTTTCTGTTCCACTGCCTCTGTAACAAAAGCCATTTTTGAAGTATCACCAATAAGAATAGCTCCGCAGAGACGGTTGTTCAGGAAATAATATTTCTCATACTGCTTCCGTCCCATGTCTTTAAATTCCACAGTTCTGTAAATAAGATTCGGATTTTTTCCATTATCTCCGATGGCATAAAGACCTGTGTTCATTCCGTGGAAAGAAAGTCCTGCTGAAACCGTAGTATATGTCAGCGCATCTCCTGCCGCATTGGCTCCTGCAACCTTTCCCTGTTCCAGAGCCTGAGGCCAGATGGCATAATTGATCCCTTCATATTCCGCGCAGTCTCCGCAGGCAAAAATATTCTCGTCACTGGTACTCATATCTGCGTTTACCACAATGCCTCTGTTAATGTCAAGTCCTGCATTTTTTGCAGCTCCCACATTTGCGCGTACTCCCGCAGAAACGATCACCAGCTCTGCCGGAAATTCTCTTCCGTCAGCCAGTTTTACACCCGTTACAGAGCTTTCGCCCTCGATTGACGCAATCTGAACTCCTGCGTGAATGTCAATTCCATTATTCCTGCTGATGTCTGTAAGCATCTGGCTTGCGCCCTCATCAAGCTGGCGTCCCATGATCTGTGGCGCAGCCTCCAGAACAACCACCTGTTTGCGGGCTTTTTTCAGCTCCCAGGCGGCTTCCAGACCCAGAACGCCTCCGCCGATCACAACCACATTCTGTACTCTGTCCAGCATTGCCTCGATCTTTTCGATATCGCTCATACGGCGGATGGCAACAACCTCAGGCTTGTCCGTTCCCGGAATCGGAGGCACAAAGCATTCGGACCCCAGCGCGTAAATAAGCTTTGTATATTTCAATGCTGTTCCGTCCGAAAGTGTTATCTCTTTTTTATCTGTATGAATACCTGTTACTTCTTTTTCAAGGAGAAGGTGGATATTGTTTTCCTGATACCAGGCTTCCGGCTCAACCAGGATTTCTTTTGCATCCAGCTCCGCTACCATGGATTTTGTCAGCATAGGACGGTTGTACGTAGGATAAGCCTCATTTGAGATCATGATCACAGAGCCTGTTTTATCCCTTTCACGAATTGCTTTTGCCGCGCTTAATCCTGCCGCACCGTTTCCGAGGATTACATAAAAATGATCTGTATCTTTACGGAAGCTGCTTTCTTCTGCATCTACCGGCACAAAATTCTCTTTTCCCACACCGCAGACCGGGCAGATTTCCATGGATGAATCAAAGATCTCACCGCAGACAAGACATTTTACCAGTGTGCGTGAACCTTTTTTCTTCGGATTCTCTTTTTTCTGAAGAATGCATCCGAAATTATATCCGTATTCATAGGCATCCAGAAGATTATTTTCGCCCGGTTTAAAACGAATCTTCAGACCATCTACAACCTTCATGCGAAGCTGTTTCAGTCTCTCGATAATATGAGGAACTCCCTCGCCGCTCCATCCGTAGCTTCCAAAGGCGCTTGCCAGCTTTCCGCCGTGTGTTCCGGCAAACATGGAGGTAGTCAGATCCCAGATTGGTTTTAAGGCCTCTCCTACGATTGTGGGAGTACCGAACAGAATACCGTCTGCAAAGCCCAGTTCCTCCAGCACCTTGTCCTGGTCAGCTTCCACAAGGTCATAGCTTCTGACATCAATATCGCCGCTGTCCTGAATACCTCTTGAAATTTCTTCGGCAAGCTGCTTCGTATAACCATATGCACTTACATAAGGAATAATGACTGTTTTTTTCCGGTTGGGATTCACAACTGTACACCAGTCCTCATAAATGTTATACATACGGTCGATATTTTCATCGATCACCGGTCCGTGTCCCGGGCAGATCATGGAGACATCAAGCTGGCGTACCTTGTCCAGAGCCTTTAGCATAAACGGCTTAAAGGGTCCGATAATACAGTCAAAATAATATTTTGTGGCACGCATATAGCCTTCCTGATCTGTGACCTTGCTGGCAAGAACATCATGGAAACCATAATGAGAACCAAAAGAGTCGCAGGTTACAAGAAGCTGTTCTTCTTCAATATAAGTATACATGGTATCCGGCCAGTGAAGATTGGGAACTACAAGGAAACGGAGAGTTTTTCCGCCGATTTCCATAGTCTGATTATCTTTTACAGCAATGGAAGTAAAATCATGATTTACAATTTCTTTCAGAAATCCAATGGCACAGCCTGTAGCCACAATTTTCATCTGAGGACTGTACTCCAGAAGTCTTCCAATACTTCCTGCATGATCCGGCTCTGTATGATCCACGATCAGATAATCAATTTTTGTTACATCAATAATTTCTTTCAGCTTGTCAAGATATTCGTCAAAAAATTTCTCTTTGGCTGTCTCAAAAAGAACGACCTTGTCTCCGGCTTTCCATACATAGGAATTATAGGTAGTTCCAAATTCCGTATACATGATAATATCAAATACCCGAAGATTATCATCCACAATTCCTGCCCAGTAAAAACCATCGCGTAATTCAAGTGTTTTCATTCAAATTCCCTCACTTTCCTGTAAATTATTCTGTTTCTCTCTTTCAGACGAAAAGCATACTCTCTGTCTGTCAGAATCTGCTTCCTGTTCCGATCAGTCCCAGCTTTTCCAGCCCGTTTTTTATTCCATAATGGAACATATCCGTGGTAATATGATCTGCCAGCTCTTTGATCTTCTGTGAGGCATTTCCCATTGCCACCTTTGTTGCCGCATATTCAAACATGGAAAGGTCATTATTGCTGTCTCCAAAGACAACCGTATCCTCCCATGGAATATTGTAGATTCTGCACACAGCAGCTATTCCCGCAGCTTTGCTGCAGCCCTTTGGTATCAATTCCACTGTTGTCCCCACAAAAGAATTATTTTCATGACGAATCACATCATAGTAGTCGGACAGTTCTTTCAGAGCCTGCTCTGCATTACAGCCTTCTTTCATTTTTGCACTGATCTTATTGATCCTCATAGACTTTTCATTGCCTTTAATGGGACGCCACTTCGGTCCAAGAGCTTCCGTGATAAGATCCCGGTACCAGTTTACTTCCAGTGTATACTCATCCTTGTCATAATACATAAAATCCGCCCCTTCCATTACCGGGACCAGACTGTATCTGCGCAGGATTTTTACAGAAAGCTCTGCAACTTCAGAAGACATCTCCTTGTTAAACAGCCGCTGGCCGTTTTTTTCTATGGTGGCGCCACAGGCGCTGATCATTCCGGTAAAAGGGATCTGTTCCAGATATCCCGGAACAAACGCCCGGCTTCTTCCTGTACACAGCCATGCCTCATGTCCGTTTCTCACAAGCTGTGTAATGGCTCTTACCGCGCTATCCGGAACTCCCTTCTCTATATCGCAGACAGTACCATCCGCATCAAAAAATACTGCTTTTTTATTCATTTTTCCTCGTCTGTCTTTCTTTTATGCTGTTATTTCCAAAATCAGCCTGTATTCTTTTACGCAAAAAACAGTTCTGCTGCTTTTACCAGACTGTAGGTATCCATCACTCCGGCTGTCTCATAAGGAGAATGCATAGCAAGCTGAGGAAGTCCGATATCTACCGTGCTTACCGGCACCTGAGTATTGGAAATATTTCCCAGCGTAGAACCTCCTGCCATGTCGGAACGGTTTACAAATGTCTGGTACGGAACCTCTGCTCTCGCGCAAATTTCTTTAAATACTGCTGCTGATACAGCGTCTGTACAATATTTCTGGTTTGCATTATATTTAATGACAATTCCGCCGTTCAGAACCGGGTGGTTCACCGGGTCGGACTGATCTGTATAATTCGGATGAAGAGCATGAGCATTATCTGCTGAGATCATAAAGCTGTCTGCCAGGCACATCAAATATTCTTCATAGGTCCTTCCCAGACCGGAATTGATGCGCAGCAGTGTATCCTTCAGAAATGCAGAAGCTGCCCCCTGTCTGGTTCCGCTTCCCACTTCCTCATTGTCAAGAACACAATGTACAGCAATGCTCTCTTTTTTGCCGCCTGAAAGAAAGCCTTCCAGAGATGCAAAAGCGCACTGAAGATCATCCAGTCTTCCTGCTGAAACAAATTCCCGTTCAGCACCCCATACGGTTCCCTGTACCCGGTTGTACAGAAACAGGTCATGCCCTAAAATATTTTCCTCACTGGTTCCTGCTGCCTCTGCGATCAGTTTCCCAAATGGCTCTTTGGTTCCTGCTGTTCCATACAGAGGAAGAAGATCCTTCTGCGGATTATAGGCATATCCGGAATTTACTTCCCTGTTCATATGAATGGCAAGGCTGGGGATCATAAGAAGATTTCTGTCAATGTCTACCAGTTTCTCTTTCAGCTCTCCGTTTTCCCGGACAACCACTCTTCCTGCCACGGAAAGAGGGCGGTCAAACCACGGAGACATAAGCATTCCTCCGTATTTTTCCACATTCAGCTTTACATAAGCCTTTTCCACTGTGATCTCAGGATTTTCTTTAATCTTAAAAGTCGGAGAATCGCTGTGACTTGCCATAATGTGAAAGCTGTACGGCGCTTTTTCCGGAATGGAAAAAGCGATCAGCGCTGAATTGTTTCTTGTAACCATATAGTTTCCGCCGGGGGTCAGGCTCCACAGTTCTTTTTCGGAAAGCTCCTGAAAGCCATGGCCGGCCAGTGTTTTTTTCATTGTATCCACTGCATGAAAAGCAGTTGGACTTTTTCTGATAAATTCAAGTAATTTCTCTGCTGTTTCGTAATACATTTCTACTTACCCCTTTATCTTTTGACTCCTTTCTATTATACGGTAAAATTCACAGTAACGCAATGAAAACCTGGTTTCTTCAAAAAAGGCTGCAGGTCATATACAGACCTGCAGCCTTCTGTTTCTTTAAATCTGCGTTATACGATGGATTGCTTCCTGTGTGGTTTCGTAGGAACCAAATGCTGTCAAACGAAAAAAGCCTTCTCCATGAGCGCCGAATCCGGATCCTGGAGTACCCACTACATGCGCATTTCTCAGAAGATGATCAAAAAACTCCCAGGAGGACATCTGATCCGGTGTTTTCAGCCAGATATAAGGAGCATTCACTCCTCCGGAAACGGAATATCCGGCTTTTTTCAGTTCACTGTAGATATAATGGGCATTTCTCATATAATATGCCACCTGTTCCCGAAGCTGTTTTTTTCCTTCCTGAGAATACACTGCCTCTCCGGCTCTCTGAACAATGTAAGGAGCTCCATTAAACTTGGTTCCATGACGTCGTGCCCATAACCTGTGAAGCGACACTCCATCGCGAACCAGTTCCCGGGGTATCACCGTAAATCCAAGACGCACACCGGTAAATCCGGCATTTTTTGAAAAGCTGCGCAGCTCAATCGCACAGGTTCTTGCCCCGTTGCATTCATAAATACTGTGAGGGATATCTGTTTCCGTAATATACGCCTCATAAGCTGCATCATAAATAATCACTGCACCTGTACGATTGGCATAGTCCACCCATTCCTGAAGTTTTTCCCTGGTAATGGCAGCGCCGCTTGGATTGTTCGGAAAACAAAGATAGATCAGATCCGGCACTTCTTCCGGAATTTCGGGAAGGAATCCATTGGATTCCAGACAGGGCATATAGATCACTCCGTCAAAATTTTCCTTTTCTTTGTTATAAGCCCCGGTCCTTCCCGCCATCACATTGGTGTCCACGTAAACCGGATAAACCGGATCACAGACAGCCACCTTATTATCTGCCCCAAAGATCTCCTGGATATTTCCGGAATCGCTTTTTGCTCCGTCAGAAATAAATATCTCATCTGCTGAAATGTTACATCCTCTGTCTTTGTAGTCATTCTTTGCAATGGCATCTCTCAAAAATTCATAGCCCAGATCCGGTGCATACCCCCGGAAAGTTTCCTGATGTGCCATTTCATCCACTGATCTGTGAAGACTTTCAATGATTGCCGGGGCAAGAGGCTGTGTCACATCTCCAATTCCAAGGCGAAGGATTCTGGCTTCCGGATTTTCCTTTTGAAAAGCGGACACTTTTCCGGCAATTGTGGAAAACAGATAACTGCCCGGCAGTTTCAGATAGTTTCTATTTACTGTTACCATATTCTATCTCCTGTTCTTGTTTATTTCTTCCGTAAGGGCGTCCCTTACCGCCTCAGGGCTTGCTGTACCCTTCAATTCTCTCATCATCTGGCCTACAAAAAAACCGAATACTTTTTCCTTACCTCCCAGAAGCTCTGAAAGAGGACCCGGATTCTCTGCAAGAACCTTCTGAACCACACGCTGCATAAGATCGTCATTCTGCACGATCCCCAGACCATGCTCCCGGACAAAAACTTCCGGGTCTGTATCTTCGTTAAAGATATGCTCAAATACCTTTTTTGCATTGGCAGGGCTGACCTTCTTTTCCTCTACCATACAAATCAGCCGTGCAAGGTGTTTCGGCGAAAAACAAACCTTTTCCGGTTCTGTACCGTATTCTTTTATCAGGCGAAGAACTTCCCCCATAAACCATGCTGCTGTCCTTTTGGGATTCTGACTGAGTTCTGCTGTTTTTTCAAAAAGATCAGCCAGATGTGCCGATTCCGTCAAAACTCTGGCATCATAATCGGAAAGTCCCATCTCATCCTGATATCTCTGCTGCTTTTCTTCCCGCAGCTGTGGCTGCGTATTACGGATTCTCTGAATCCATTCATCTGAAATATGAACCGGCGGCAGATCCGGATCCGGAAAATATCGATAATCCTTAGCGTCTTCCTTTGATCTCATGGCACGAGAGCTTTCTTTATTGTCGTCCCACCGCCTTGTCTCCTGAATTACCGGTCTTCCCATTTCAAGAAGCTCGATCTGTCTCTCCCGTTCAGCTTCAATCGCTCTTGTGATGGCTTTGAAAGAATTCAGGTTCTTCATTTCTGTTCTGGTTCCCCAGACATCGCTTCCTGACTCACAGACAGAAAGGTTGACATCTGCACGCATGGAACCTTCCTGAAGCTTACAGTCCGAAATTCCAAGATACTGCATCATGCAGCGAAGTTTATCCAGATATGCAATAACCTCCTCAGCACTTCTCATATCCGGTTCGGAAACAATCTCGATCAGAGGTACTCCGCTTCTATTATAATCTACCAGTGAACAGTCTTCCCATTCGTCATGGATCAGTTTACCGGCATCTTCTTCCATATGTATTTCATGAATCCTGATCTTTTTCTTTCCGGCTGAGGTTTCAATCTCTATCCATCCATCATGACACAAAGGCAGATAGAGCTGTGATATCTGATAATTCTGCGGATTGTCAGGATAAAAATAATTTTTCCGGTCAAATTTGCATAGTTGATTGATCTGACAATTTGCCGCAATTCCGGCTTTCAGCGCAAATTCCACCACCTGACGGTTCAGAACCGGAAGAGAACCGGGCATCCCGGCACATACCGGACAGGTATGGGTATTGGGCTCTCCGCCAAATTCCGTAGAACAGCCGCAGAAAATTTTGGTTTTTGTGGCAAGCTCTATATGAACCTCCAGTCCGATCACGGTCTCATACTGTCTCATACCTCTGTGCCTCCTTTTTCTGCTGATGGAAATTTCCCCCGTGCATTTTCAAATACAGCCGCTGACCGGATCAGCGTATTTTCTCCAAAACAAGGGCCAATCATCTGAAATCCTACGGGCAGCCCTTTTCTGTCAAAGCCACCCGGAAGGGAAATGGCAGGAAGGGCGCAGAGATTTACTGCTACTGTATAAATATCACCCAGATACATGGTAAGAGGATCTTTCAGGCTTTCTCCCAGCTTTGGAGCCGTATGGGGAGCCGCCGGAGCAAGAATCACATCATACTTCTCAAAGGCCTGGTCAAATTCTTTTTTGATCAGAGCTTTTGCCTTTAATGCTTTCAGATAATAAGCGTCATAATAACCGGAGCTCAAAACAAATGAGCCCAGCATGATTCTGTTTTTTACCTCTTTTCCGAACCCCTGCGTTCTTGTTTTTCTGTACATATCATGAAGTCCCTGATATTCTGCCGCACGAAATCCATACTTTACACCGTCAAATCTTTCCAGATTGGAGCTTGCTTCTGCACAGGCAATGATATAATATGCCGGGATTACATATTCCGTAGTTTTCATGGAAAAAAATTCCACTTCAGCTCCCAGTTCCTCCAAAAGCTTCAGAGAAGCAAGAAAAACCTTACGTACTCCTTCTTCCATTCCCTCTGCCATATATTCTTCAGGAACGCCAAACCGCATTCCCTTCAGATCTTTCCCTGAAGTCAGTCCAGATTTCGGAAGTTCTCTCCTGAGAGAAGTGCTGTCCTTTGGATCATATCCGGCAATTACCTGAAGGAGAGCAGCACAGTCTTCTGTATTTTTTCCCACAGGACCAATCTGATCAAGAGAAGACGCATATGCCACCAGACCATATCGGGATACGGTTCCATAGGTTGGCTTGATTCCGGTCACTCCGCAAAAAGCGCTGGGCTGACGAATGGAACCGCCTGTGTCGGATCCAAGAGCCATATATGCCTCTCCGGCCGCAACTGCCGCACAGGAACCCCCTGATGAACCGCCCGGTACATGCTCTGTATTCCACGGATTTGCCGTAACACCAAAAGCAGATGTTTCTGTTGTACTTCCCATGGCAAATTCGTCCATATTCGTTTTTCCTATGAGGATCATTCCTGCCTGTTCCAGACGGTCGATCACCTCAGCCTGATATGTAGGAATAAAATTTTCCAGTATTCCGGATGCACAGGTTGTCTTTTTACCTCTGATACAGATATTATCCTTTACCGCGATCGGTACTCCTGCCAAAGGACCTGTATAGATTCCCTGCTCAATTCCTTTCTGAACCTGCTCTGCCCTCTTATATGCGTCCTCTTCATAAAGATCCAGGTATGCATGAATTTTCTTTTCTTTTTTTCTGATCTGGTGAAACACACTTTCTACACTGTCTGAAACGCAGATCTTTTTTTCCCTGATATTACGGGACAGTTCCAGTGCAGTCATCTGGCTTAATTCCATTTATGTCACTTCCTATCCTATTGTCTTCGGCACATGATACTGGCCGTCTTTTGTTCTTGGCGCATTAAACAGCATGGCAGTTTTCTGGTTTTCATTTACGATTTCATCCTCACGGAACACATTCTCACTGCCAAAAATATGGGACATAGGCTCTGTACCTTCTGTATCCAGCTGATCCAGCTTCTCTACATAGGTAAGCATTTTCTGCATTTCCGCCCGTGCGGCCTCCCGTTCTTCCCCTTCCAGAGAAAGCTTTGCAAGAAGGCAGACATTTTCCATTGTTTCATCATCTATGATCTTTGCCATGGATATTCCTCTTTTCTGCTTTTTGATTCCCTGTTGACCTGAAATATTTTTCCTGTATCCGGATCAGGGTTCCAGACGGTTCATGTCTCTTGGAAACAGACAGGCTTCACGGACATTTTCCTCTCCCAGAAGCTGCATCGTCAGCCGTTCCAGGCCAATCCCCAATCCGCCATGAGGCGGCATACCATGTTTAAAAGCATCCAGATACTGTTCCATGCCTTCTTCTTCCATCCCTCTGTCTGCAATCTTGGCGGTAAGCTGCTGATAATCATGGATGCGCTGTCCTCCAGTTGTGACCTCAAGACCACGGAACAAAAGATCAAAGCTCAGCGTAAAACGCGGATCTGCCGGATCATCCATTGCATAAAACGGCCGCTTTTTTGACGGGTAATGAGTGACAAATACAAAATCAGAATTATATTCTTCCTTAAAATACCTTCCGATCAGAGCTTCCTCCTCCGGTTCCAGATCGTAAGGATTGCGGACGGGCCTGTTATATTTTTCTGAAACAAGTTTTTTTGCCTTCTCAAACTGTACTGCCGGAATCCTGTCTACATTTGGAAGCTCCAGTTTCAATAAAGACAGTTCTTTACCATAACTTTTTTTTAAAAGAGCCATGGCATATTGAAGATATCCGGTTTCCATGGACATGATTTCCTGAAAGCTGTCTATATATCCCATTTCCAGATCCAGACTGGTATATTCGTTTAAGTGACGTTTGGTATTGTGCTTTTCCGCCCGGAATACAGGACCTGTTTCAAACACTCTGTCAAATACTCCCACCATCATCTGTTTATAAAACTGCGGACTTTGCGCCAGAACAGCCGGCTTATGAAAATAGCTTAATTTAAAAACATTTGCACCACCTTCTGCTCCTCTGGCGCCCAGTTTCGGCGTATGGATCTCTGTAAAACCATGTTCATAAAGATAATCGCGGAATGCTCTCACAAGAGCCTCCTGAATCCTGAATTTGGAACGTTCCCTGATATTTCGAAGCGCAATGGAACGCATATTCAGCTTTGACTCAAGCGAAGTATTCAGTTTCCATTTGTCTATGGCAAGGGGCATAGATTCTGCCGGGAAAGACAATATCTTCACACCTGTGATCCTCAGTTCCCGTCCATGAGGAGCCCGCTCCTCTTTTTTCAGAATTCCTTTCACCTGTACAGTCATTGCTTCTTTCAGCTGATGAACTGAACAGTCCGGAATTTTATTTTCCAGAACAGTCTGAAACAGCCCCTCTCTTTTTCTCAATATTATAAAAGCCACATCGCCCATATTTCGGATGCTGTGAACGGCTCCTTCAATCACTGCTTCCCGGTCCAGCAGGGAAGTACTCATAAGCTCATCCCAGTCCGTACTGTTTTTTTTCCATTTCCCATCCGTATATTCCATATCCTCATCCTCCATTACGTCAGTGGCTTATTATTTTTTCATGTTACTCCTCGTTATTCCTCAAAAAACAGCATCAGGATCATCTGGGCTGTTTCCACCATGTTCGTTCCTGAATCCATACTGCATTTCTGTATATAGCGATATGCTTCCTCCTCACTGAGGTGGTTTCTCTGCATCAGGATCAGTTTTGCATTGGAAATATAATTCTGCTCTTTCCAGCTTCTGTTCTTGTTTTTTTTCTTTTCTTTCCTTCTGCGTCGTTCCTGCTGAGTCAGCATCATATGAACAGTATTAATCAGATCGCCGGCCTTGACAGGCATTTCCACACAGAGGACAGAATCCGGTACCTGACATATAAACCCTGCCGATGCCAGCAGGAGCATTTCAAATCCCTCCGGCATACATTCCTTAATCTCCAGATATCCTGTATCAGAAAGCCGGCGTCCACATATCAGCACACCATTTCCAAGCTCCGATAAATAAGATAGAGCGCCTGATCCGGAACTGCTCACTGCCGCCACCGAAAAACCATGCCGTTCCAGAACCGCACGCAGCTTCTTTGCGTCTTCAATTTTCGGTAATGCGATCACAATGCTGTCCATATGTTCCTCTCCTTAATCCTTCCAAAACCCGGATTCCTTTTTACGGGCTACAGACGGTACAAATACTCCTCAACCTCCCAGTCTGTTACCTGCCGCGTATATCTCAGCCATTCTTTTTTCTTAGACTCCACATAAATCCTGCAGAAATCCTCTCCCAGGATTTCTCTGATCCAGGAACTGTTTTCAAAAATATCGATTGCTTCTTTCAAAGTCTCCGGAAGACAGTCCGGATTCTCCGTTTCCCCCGCTTTCAGAGGAACCAGCCGTTTTCGAATACCGTCCATCCCTGCTGCCAGGCATACCGCCAGCACAAGATAAGGATTTGCCGCAGCATCCGGGCTCCTCAGTTCTACCATGGACTCCTGTCCTCTGAAAAACGGGATCCTTACAAGAGATTTCTGATCTGAATCTGTCCAGGTAAGTTCAGTAGGCGCCCCGTATCCGGGAACCAGGCGCTTGTAAGAATTCACCAGCGGATTGGTGATCAGCGCCATTTCTCTGCTGTGTGCAAGAAGACCTCCTGCAAAATAAAATGCCGCATCACTGATTTTCCCCGGTATCTCCTTACACTCAAAAATATTCTGTCCGTCTTTTACAAGAGAAAATTTCAGATGCATACCGGAACCATTAAACTCTGATCTGGGCTTTGGCATAAAAGTTGCATGGAGTCCATGGCGTCTGGCAACTGTACGGACTGCCATCTTAAAAGTCATGACACAGTCGGCGATCCTGCCCGCTTCCCCATATCTGAAATCAATTTCATGCTGTGCCGGTGCTTTTTCATGGTGGGAGGATTCTACCTCCACCCCCATATCTTCCAAAGTAAGAACCATGTCTCTCCGTGCGTTTTCTCCAAGATCCAGAGGACTCACATCCAGATATCCTGCCTGCTCATGACTGACAGTAGTGGGAATTCCATTATCGTCTGTATGAAACAGAAAAAACTCACATTCCGGATCTGCAAAAAACGTATATCCTTCTTCTCCTGCTTTTTCCAGATTCTGCTTCAGGATATATCGTGAACTGTTCTTATACGGTGTACCGTCTGCACAGTAGAGATCACACAGAAATCTGGCCACCTTTCCCTGCTGAGGTCTCCAGGGAAGGATTGCAAACGTATCAAGATCCGGATAAAGAAACATTTCTGCCTCATTATCCATACATTCACCTGTTATCAGTGTCCAGTCTACTCTGCATCTGTTATCCAGTATCCGTGGAAGTTCTCTGGATGTCACTGCGATATTTTTAATAACGCCAAACATATCTGTAAACTGAAGGCGGATAAATTCCACATTCTCTTCTTCAACCAGCTGTAATATTTCCTTTCTGGAATAATTCCCCATGTTATTCTCTCCTTAATCGCTAAATTAAAAAAGGCGCACTTCCAACAGTATCCCCATTGAAAGAACGCCTTTGTTCATGCAGGTATTATAGCAATGTGTTTTTCCTTTGTCAACAAATTCCTGAAGAAGATCTCCTATAAACTTTCGACAAAATTCTTCACAGAATCAGAGATTGGTATATCCCATCAGAGATTCATCCACAGCTCTGGCAGCCTCTCTTCCTTCCCGGATTGCCCAGACAACAAGAGACTGTCCTCTGCGCATATCTCCTGCTGCAAATACACGAGGAACCGTCGTAGCATAGCCGTCCGGAGCCGTCTCCACATTGGTTCTTTCATTTACAGCTACCTGAAAAGCATCTGTCACATATTTCTGGCTTCCCAGAAATCCGGCTGCGATCAGAACCAGATCGGCAGTGATCACTTTCTCCGTTCCCTCTTCCGGAATCATGATCATCCTTCCTGTTTTTTCATCCCTTTTACTTTGCAGTCCAACTGTCTTTGCCTTGCAAATATTCCCTTTTTTGTCGGCAATAAACTCTGTAACCGTTGTCTGGTATACTCTTGGATCCTTTCCAAAGACAGCAATGGCCTCTTCCTGTCCATAGTCGGTTTTCAGAACTCTCGGCCACTGTGGCCACGGATTATCAGCAGCTCTTTCAGCCGGAGGCTTCGGCATCATTTCCAGCTGTGTAACAGATTTGGCTCCCAGACGGATCACTGTTCCCACACAGTCGTTTCCGGTATCGCCTCCGCCTATCACAAGAACATGCCTGTCTCTGGCCATCTCATATGGTATCTTTGTAAAATCACTGTCCAGAAGAGCTCTGGTTACTGTTCCCAGGAAATCTACGGCAAACCATATTCCCTTTGCGTCTCTTCCCGGCACTCTGATATCTCTGGGAGACGAAGCTCCGCAGGTCAGAAGTACTCTGTCATACGTTTTCAGAAGCTCCTCTGCTTTGACATCTTTTCCCACGTCTGTCTTTACTTTAAAGATTACACCTTCTTCTTCCATCAGACGGATTCTGCGGTCTACTACAGATTTTTCCAGCTTCATATTTGGAATTCCATACCGCAGCAGACCTCCGGGACGATCGCTTCTTTCATAAACAACCACCGTATGTCCTCTCCGGTTCAGCTCCTGCGCCGCTGCAAGACCGGCTGGTCCGCTTCCTACGATTGCAACTGTTTTTCCGGTACGAACCTTTGGTTTCTGAGGCTTCACCCAGCCTTCTGCAAATGCGGTTTCAATAATGGCTCTTTCGTTTTCTTTGGTTGCCACCGGCTCTCCGTCCAGATTGCAGGTACAGGCAGCCTCACAGAGAGCCGGACACACTCTGGACGTAAATTCCGGAAAGCTGTGTGTCTTGGTCAGCCTTAAATAAGCCTGTTTCCAGTTCCCTGTGTATACCAGATCATTTATCTCTGGCACCAGATTGTGCAGAGGACAACCAGAAGTCATTCCTGCGATCATTGCGCCTGACTGGCAGAAGGGAACGCCGCAGGCCATACAGCGTGCTCCCTGCAGTCTTTGTTTTTCGAGGCTTAAAGGGAAACGAAATTCATGAAAGTCCGCAATTCTCACCTTAGGAGCCAGTACCTTTGCATTTTCTCTTTTATATTCCAAAAATCCTGTTGGTTTTCCCATAGCTTCCTCCTTAATGTTTTACTCCGATACTTTCATAAAAAGCTTCCATTTGTGCCTGTTCACCGGTAAGACCTTTTTCTTCAAGCTTGGCGCTTAAAGTAAGCATCCTTTTATATTCATCCGGAATCAGCTTTTTAAAATGAGGAAGATAATATGCAAAGTTATCCAGAATTTTTTTACCAAGCTCTGACCCAGTCGCCTTCACATGGGCCTCGATCAGATTCCTCAGCTCCTGTCTGTCATATTTATTTTCCACCTGTTCGATAGAGATCATCGCTTTATTGATATTCCGGTAAAGCATGTTCTCTGTATCCAGTACATAAGCGATGCCGCCGCTCATACCCGCCGCAAAGTTTTTGCCGGTCTTTCCAAGAACCACAACCCGGCCTCCGGTCATGTATTCGCAGCCGTGCTCGCCTACACCTTCTACCACAGCGCAGGCCCCGGAATTTCTCACTGCAAACCGTTCTCCGGCCACGCCGTTGATAAAGGCGGTTCCGCTTGTGGCGCCGTAAAGAGCCACATTTCCCACAATAATATTTTCTTCTGCCTTATATCCGGCCTTTTCCGGAACTTTTACGATCAGCCTGCCGCCGGACAGCCCCTTGCCAAAATAATCATTGCTGTCACCGGTAAGACAAAGCGTCAGACCTTTTGGGATAAACGCTCCAAAACTTTGTCCGCCGGCACCTTTGCAGTTGATTACAATGGAATCATCCGGAAGACCTGCTGGGTTCTGTCTGGTAATTTCTGCTCCCAGGATTGTTCCAAATGTACGATCTGTATTGGTCACTTCCACGTTTAATTCCGCCTTTGTTCCGCCGGAGACAGCCCGAATACATTTTTTCAGAAGAATTTTTTCATCTAACGTTTTTTCCAGTTCAAAATTATAAACAGCCCTGGAATCAAAGGTCACCTTCTGTGTTTTGCCTGTGTAAGGATTATCCAGGATAGCGCTCAGGTCTACTTTTCCGATATGCGGTTCGTCAGCCCTGTCCGCCGCCTTGAGAAGATCACTTCTTCCTACCATCTCGTCAACGGTACGCACGCCCAGTCTGGCCATATATTCCCGCAGCTCTTCTGCAATAAATTTCATGAAATTTTCCACATATTCAGGTTTTCCCCGGAAACGCTTCCGAAGCTCCGGATTCTGTGTAGCTACACCTACAGGACAGGTATCCAGATTGCAGACTCGCATCATCACACAACCCATGGTTACAAGAGGCGCTGTGGCAAATCCAAATTCCTCTGCTCCTAAAAGCGTCGCAATGGCAACGTCACGTCCGCTCATGAGCTTTCCGTCTGTTTCAATACGCACCCGGCTGCGAAGTCCGTTTTTCAGAAGTGTCTGGTGAGTTTCACTAAGTCCCAGTTCCCATGGAAGTCCTGCATTGTGTATGGAGCTTCTGGGGGCAGCTCCAGTTCCTCCATCGTATCCGGAGATCAGAATAGTCTGGGCTCCTGCCTTGGCCACTCCGGCAGCTACTGTTCCTACTCCCGCCTCTGATACAAGTTTTACCGAAATATCCGCAAATTTATTTGCATTTTTCAGATCATAGATCAGCTGGGCCAGATCTTCAATGGAGTAAATGTCATGATGCGGCGGAGGGGAGATCAGACTTACTCCGGGAGTGGAATGGCGGGTTTTTGCAACCCATGGATAAACCTTCTTTGCCGGAAGGTGTCCGCCCTCGCCCGGTTTTGCCCCCTGCGCCATCTTGATCTGGATTTCTTTTGCCGATACAAGATAACGGCTGGTCACGCCAAATCGTCCGCTGGCAACCTGTTTGATGGCAGAACAGCGGTCATCCGCCGATCCGGAGGAAGCAATCCTCTCCTCACTTTCCCCGCCTTCACCTGTGTTGGACTTTCCATGAAGATGATTCATTGCAATAGCAAGGGTCTCATGGGCTTCCTGTGAAATGGAACCATAAGACATGGCGCCTGTCTTGAAGCGCTTCACAATCTCCTCAACGCTTTCCACCTCATCCAGAGGGACTGGATTTTCTGAATAAACAAAATCCATCAGTCCCCTTAAAGATCCGTGATTCTCCTTATCTACCAGTTTTGTATACTCTTTAAACATCTCATAGCTTCCGCATTTTGCAGACTGTTGGAGTAAATGAATGGTTCTTGGATTATAGCGATGCTCTTCTCCCTGACTGCGCATTTTGTGCGCACCCACACTGTCAAGAGTCAGATCCGTATTCAGCCCCAGAGGGTCAAAGGCTTCCGAATGGAGTTTTTCCACATTTTCCTCAATATCCTCCAGAGTAATACCGCCGATCCGGCTTACGGTTCCGGTAAAATACTTATCGATCACCTCTTTGGAGATACCTACCGCCTCAAAGATCTGGGATCCCTGGTAGGACTGGATCGTGGAGATTCCCATTTTAGACGCAATCTTTACGATTCCACTCAGTACTGCATGATTATAGTCTTCTACTGCCGCATAATAGTCCTTGTCCAGCATGTGATTATCAATCAGCTCCCGGATGGTTTCCTGGGCAAGATACGGATTGACTGCACTTGCACCATATCCCAGAAGAGCAGCAAAATGATGAACCTCTCTGGGCTCTCCGGATTCTACGATAATAGCCAGAGAAGTACTTTTCTTGGTTTTTACCAGATGCTGATGCACCGCGGAAACTGCCAGAAGAGACGGGATCGCCATATGGTTCTCATCTACTCCCCGGTCTGAAAGCACCAGAATATTGGCGCCTTCCCGGAATACCTTGTCCACCTCCACAAAAAGACGATCCATTGCCCGCTCCAGTCTGGTGCTCTTATAATAGAGAGTCGATACAACGGCGGACCGCAGGCCTTCCTGCTTCAGATTTTTGATTTTCAGCATATCCGTATTGGTCAGGATCGGGTGCAGGATTTTCAGGACACGACAGTTTTCCGGCTGCTGCACCAGAAGATTTCCGTCCTTTCCTGCATAAACACTGGTAGATGTAACAATTTCCTCACGGATAGCATCAATGGGAGGATTTGTCACCTGTGCAAAAAGCTGTTTAAAATAATCAAACAAAGGGCGGTGTTCTCTGGACAGAACCGCAAGAGGGGTATCAGCTCCCATGGCTCCGATGCTTTCCGCTCCATTTAACGCCATATTTCTGATGGAAGTCCGGTACTGCTCATAGGTATAGCCGAAAGCCTTCTGAAGCCTCGCCCTCTGCTCCTCTGTATATTCCTCCACACGGACATTGGGGATTTTGATATCTTTCAGACGTACCAGATTGCTGTTCAGCCACTCTCCGTACGGCTGCGCTTTGGCATATTTTTCTTTCAGCTCATTATCGTCGATCACCTTGCCCTGAACCGTATCTACCAGAAGGATTTTTCCCGGATGGAGGCGCTCCTTCAGAACAATATTTTCTTCCGGTACCGGAAGCACACCTACCTCAGAAGAAAGGATCATATATCCGTCAGAAGTAATATAATATCTGGAAGGACGAAGACCGTTTCTGTCAAGAACTGCGCCCATTACATCTCCATCCGAAAACAGAATAGAAGCCGGGCCGTCCCAGGGTTCCATCATTGTCGCATAGTACTGATAGAAATCCCTTTTTTCCTGGGAAATTGTATCATTGTATGCCCAGGGTTCCGGAATCGTGATCATAACCGCAAGAGGAAGCTCCATACCGCTCATAACAAGAAATTCCAGTGTGTTGTCAAGCATGGCGGAATCAGAACCGTTTCGGTTCACCACCGGAAGTACCTTGTGAAGTTCTCCTTTCAGATAGGGAGATTCCATGTTTTCCTCTCTTGCCAGCATCTTGTCTGCATTTCCACGGATGGTATTAATCTCTCCGTTATGAACAATAAAGCGGTTTGGATGTGCTCTTTCCCAGCTGGGATTGGTATTGGTACTGAACCGTGAATGGACCATTGCAATGGCAGATTCATAATCCTTATTCTGAAGATCCGCAAAGAAAGTCCGAAGCTGCCCCACCAGAAACATTCCTTTATACACAATGGTCCTGCTGCTCATGGACACCACATAGGTATTATCATTGCTCTGTTCAAATTCCCGACGGGCAATATAAAGCCTCCGGTCAAAACTGATTCCGGCCTCCACATCCTGGGGTTTCCGTATAAATGCCTGCATGATACAGGGCATACATTCTCTTGCCTTACTTCCCAGAACCTCCGGAAATACCGGAACCGTCCTCCAGCCCAGAAGCTTCAGATCTTCCTTTTCAAGAATAATCTCAAACATTTTTTTCGCCTGTGCACGGCGGATCTCATGCTGCGGAAAAAACAGCTGGGCAATTCCATATTCCCTTTCTCCGCCAATATCAAATCCCTCTTTTTTGCATACTTTTTTAAAAAATTTATGGGAAATCTGCAGAAGGATCCCTACTCCGTCACCAGTCTCGCCTTCTGCATCCTTTCCTGCACGATGTTCCAGATGCTCTACAATCCTCAGGGCATTGGCAACTGTTTCATGTGTTTTTTTGCCTTTAATATTTACTACTGCACCGATACCGCAGTTATCATGTTCAAACTCCCGGCGATAAAGCCCCTGTTGTTCTTCCTTTCTCACTTCTTTCATAATCCTCATCCTCCTGTATCTTTAATCAGATATCCTCATTTCCTTCCTGTGTGCACTGGCCGCCTCCACAAATCCCCGGAAAAGAGGATGCGCATGATTTGGTCGTGACTTAAATTCAGGATGTCCCTGCGTTCCCTGAAAAAACGGATGATCTTCCAGTTCAATCATTTCCACGATTCTTCCGTCCGGAGATGTTCCGGCAATCACCATTCCGTTCTCTGACAGTTCCTGCCGATACGCATTGCTGACCTCATAGCGGTGTCTGTGGCGTTCCCTGATCTCCCTTGTTCCAAAAAGCGCCTCTGCTCTGGAGCCCTCTGCAAGAATACAGGGATAACTTCCCAGCCGCAGAGTTCCTCCCAGATCCTCCACTTTTTCCTGATCCGGCATAAGCGCGATTACCGGATGACCTGTTGAAGGAGCCAGTTCTATACTGTTTGCATCCTCATAGCCCAGTACATGACGGACAAATTCTACAATAGCCATCTGCATGCCCAGACAGATTCCCAGGTAGGGGATCCTGTGAACCCTTGCATACTGTGCTGCCAGAATCATACCCTCGGTTCCCCGGTTTCCGAAGCCGCCGGGAACAAGGATTCCGTCCGCTGTATGGAGCAGCTGATCCATATTTTTTTCATTTAATTCCTCGGAATCAATCCATATAAGCTCTGTCTTTGCCCTGCAGGATATCCCGCCGTGCTTCAATGCCTCCACTACACTTAAATATGCGTCGTGGAGCTGCGTATATTTTCCAACGATGGCAATGTTCACCGTTGTTTCCGGAGCCCGGAGATCTGCCACCATCGCTTCCCAGTCACGAAGATCCGGCTTTCTGTTTTCCATACGAAGGCTTTCCAGCACTACATCTGCCAGTTTCTCTCTTTCCATTGCCAGAGGCGCTTCATAAAGATATTCCACATCCAGATTCTGCAGTACATGGCTGACCGGAACATTACAGAACAGGGCAATTTTCTGCCGGATTTCTTCGGTAAGAGGATATTCGCTTCTGCATATGAGAACATCCGGCTGGATCCCCATTCCCTGAAGTTCCTTTACACTTGCCTGGGTAGGTTTTGTTTTCATTTCTCCAGATGCTTTCAGATATGGGATCAGAGTAACATGGAGCAGGACAGCATTTTCGTGTCCTGTCTCCTGCTGAAACTGGCGGATTGCCTCCAGAAAAGGCTGGCTTTCTATATCCCCTACAGTTCCTCCCACCTCAATGATGGCGATTCGGTCCTCATCCTGTTTTTTTGCACGGTAAAAGCGGCTTTTAATCTCATTTGTAATATGAGGTATCACCTGAACGGTTCCTCCTCCAAAATCTCCGTGCCTTTCCTTCTGAAGAACAGACCAGTATATTTTTCCGGTTGTCACATTGGAATTTTTGTCCAGATTTTCATCGATAAAACGTTCGTAGTGACCAAGATCCAGATCTGTTTCTGTTCCGTCTTCTGTAACAAATACTTCTCCATGCTGGATAGGGTTCATAGTTCCCGGATCCATATTAATATAGGGATCAAATTTCTGCATGGTCACCTGATATCCTCTGGCTTTCAGAAGCCTTCCAAGGGACGCTGCTGTGATTCCCTTTCCAAGACCGGATACCACTCCTCCAGTAACAAATACATATTTTACCATCTTCGATTTCCTCCTCCAGATCATAAAAAAAGCGTCGGAAGCCTGAAAGGGGAGGGTAAGCCCCAAAGCTTCTGACGCCTTTGTCAGATATTACTGATCTGTTTAAAATATGTTCCCTACTATAACCTATTTTTTTTCGTTTGTAAAGATATTTTTAACAAAATTTCAAGTCAGCAAATTTCAAAAGTTCCGATCCGCTCTTATCGGATCTCCATGGGATAATTTCCATCAAAGCAGGCTCTGCATAAAGGCAGTCCCCCTGCCATCCCTTCCAGATATTCCAGCTTCATATAGCCCAGAGAATCGGCGCCGATCATACGGCAGATCTCCTCTGTACTGTGGATGGATGCGATCAGCTGATCGTTGGAAGGAACGTCCGTCCCAAAATAACAGGGATGAAGAAAAGGCGGAGACGAGATCCTTACATGAACTTCTCTGGCTCCTGCCTTCTTCAGCATATGGATCAGATTGGCAATGGTGGTTCCTCTTACTATGGAATCATCTACCAGAACGATCCTTTTCCCTTTTACTGCTGATTCCAGTACGCTGAGTTTCATATGTACACTGGATTCTCTTTCCTTTTGCGTAGGTTTAATAAAGGTTCTTCCTATATAGCTGTTTTTATAAAAGGCAAGACCAAAGGGAATTCCAGATTCCTCTGAGTAGCCTTTTGCCGCCGGAATGCCGGAATCCGGAACGCCGGTAACCAGATCCGCCTCCACCGGATAGGACCTTGCAAGAGATTTTCCACCCCGGATACGGGCATCATAAATTCCAACTCCGTCCAGAACGCTGTCAAGCCGGGCAAAGTAAATATATTCAAATACACAATGTGCAGTTTTTTCTCCGGCAAGCTCACGGTTGGATCGTATCCCCTCCCGGGAAATGATCACCATCTCTCCCGGCTCCACATCACGGACAAACTCAGCACCTACAGAATTCAGTGCGCAGCTTTCGGAAGCAAGCACATACGTGTGATCTCTTTTTCCAATACAAAGAGGCTTCAGTCCATAAGGATCGCGGACACCGATAAGCTTTCTTGGACTCATGATCACCAGACCGTAAGCCCCCTTTAATTTTCGCGCTGTTTTTAAAACTGCTTCCTCTACGGAATCGGAATGAACTCTTTCTCTTGCAATATGAAAAGCGATTACCTCAGAATCTGTTGTCGTATGAAAAACGGCCCCATTCTGGATCAGTTCCCATTTCAGTTCTTTTGTGTTGATCAGATTTCCATTATGGGCAAGGGCAAGTGTTCCCTTAATATAAGACAGTACAAGAGGCTGCGCGTTTTCTGCCACAGAAGCTCCGGTAGTAGAATACCGCACATGTCCGATCCCCAGATCTCCTGACATTTTTTCCAGTGTTTCCCGGCGGAGCACCTCACTTACCAGCCCCAGATCCTTATGAAACTGAATATTTCCAGCTTCTCCCTTTGTATTGGAAACTGCAAGTCCGCAGGACTCCTGTCCTCTGTGCTGCAGTGCCGTAAGACCATAATAAACAGCCGGTACCACATTCCCTCCATCCAGGTCATAAATTCCAAACACACCACAGGCTTCTTTTAATTCTGCCATCTTATGTCCTCCTCTCTATTTCACACTGCCATTATAGTGTGATAAAATTTTTTGTCAAGTTTTTTGTAAAAAGTTATTGACAACCGTAATTTTTTGTGTATACTACTTCACATAAGCAAAGACGCTTTGGATCTTGACCATCAGGATCCGAGGCGTCTTTTTTATTTTCTGAAACCTATACCTGAAAGGAGAAACTCTTTATGGAAAAAAATATTCCCGAACTGTATGGAAGCCTTGTTTTTAACGACAGGATCATGAGGAACAAATTACCTAAGGATATGTACAAGGCTCTGCGCAAAACCATCCAGAACGGCACTCATCTGGAACTGGATGTTGCCAATTCTGTAGCTGTTGCAATGAAAGAATGGGCCATTGAAAACGGTGCAACCCATTATACTCACTGGTTCCAGCCAATGACCAATTTTACAGCCGAAAAACATGACAGTTTTATTTCTCCTGCAGGAGACGGACAGATCATTATGGATTTTTCTGGAAAGGAACTGGTAAAAGGAGAGCCGGATGCCTCCAGCTTTCCATCCGGAGGACTTCGTGCAACTTTTGAAGCCAGAGGCTACACTGCATGGGATCCGACTTCTCCGGCTTTTATCAAAGACCGTACTCTTTATATTCCGACGGCTTTCTGTTCCTACAGCGGAGAGGCTCTGGACAAAAAAACTCCTCTTCTCCGTTCCATGGATACGCTGAACAGAGAAGCCGTGAAGATTCTTCATCTTCTTGGAAATAACGAGATAAAGCATATCAATACCACCGTAGGTCCGGAGCAGGAATACTTTCTGGTAGATAAGAATCTTTACAATCAGCGAAAAGACCTGATTTTCTGCGGCCGTACACTGATCGGCGCTCCGGCGCCAAAAGGCCAGGAAATGGAGGATCACTACTTCGGAACTCTGAACCCCCGTGTATCTGCCTATATGCACGATCTGGATGAAGAGCTGTGGAAACTGGGAATACCTGCAAAAACCAAACATAACGAAGTTGCTCCGGCACAGCATGAACTTGCTCCGGTTTTTGATACCACCAATGTTGCCGTAGACCACAATCAGCTTACAATGGAAATCATGAAAAAGGTTGCTGACCGCCACGATCTGGTATGTCTCCTTCACGAAAAGCCTTTTGAGGGAATCAACGGAAGCGGTAAGCACAACAACTGGTCCATGATCACCGACACCGGCGTAAATCTTCTGGATCCCGGCAAAACACCTGCCGAAAACACACAGTTTCTGGTATTTCTGGTAGCTGTTATCAAGGCCGTGGACGACTATGCAGATCTCCTCCGTATCTCAGTTGCCAGCGCGGGAAATGACCATCGTCTTGGCGCCAACGAGGCACCGCCTGCTGTAGTTTCCATTTTTCTTGGGGATGAGCTGACCGACGTTCTCAGGGCAATTGAAAATGATGAATATTTCAGCAGTCATGATTCTGTGCAGATGGATATCGGTGCCAAGGTACTTCCGCATTTCATTAAAGATACAACTGACCGAAACCGTACTTCTCCTTTTGCTTTCACAGGAAATAAATTTGAGTTCCGTATGCTGGGTTCCTCATCCTCTGTGGCAAACCCCAACATCATCCTGAATACGGCAGTTGCAGAAGCACTTCATCAGTTTTCAGAACAGCTTAAGGAGGTCCCTGCTGATAGAATGGAAACAGCTGTTCACAATCTTCTGAAAGAAACGGTGACTGAGCACAAAAGAATTATCTTTAACGGAAACGGATATACAGATGAATGGCTTAAGGAAGCCGCAGACCGTGGACTTTATAATCTGGTTTCCACACCGGATGCTCTGCCTCATTTTACAGATACTAAAAATAAAGAGCTTCTGATCTCACATAAAATTTTTACAGAACCCGAACTTTATTCCCGCTATGAGATCAAGCTTGAAAACTATGTGAAAACACTTCACATTGAATCCTGCACTATGGCAGAGATCATTCAGAAGGATCTGATCCCGGCTGTCTGCACCTATATGGAACAGATTGCTCACACAGCCAGTCTGAAGAAGGCTGTCGTTCCGGATATCTCTGTCTCCGGCGAAGCTGAACTTCTGAAAAAACTGACGGCACTTTCTGAAAATATGATGACAGAACTTTCCGCCCTGAAATCAGATACCGCCCGGGCTCAGGAAACAGCGGATCTTCTGGAAAGTGCCAGAATGTATCAGAAAACAGTCCTCGCAGATATGGATAAACTCCGCAGCTTTGCGGATGAAGCGGAAACACTGCTTCCTGAAGCTGTTCTTCCATATCCGACCTATGGAAAACTACTGTTTTCTGTATAAACAGCGATCAACATTATTAATTTTATACTTTGGTAAATACAGAGGATATCCTGCAAGTCAGACTTGCTCAATTTGATTATCGATTTCCTCATCCATTCGTCATACATCATAACGGATATCCTCTGTTTTACATATTATAAAGCTTCGTAAAGGCGCGAGAAAATCTGATTTTCCCGCGCTTTTTCGATATAAAAAGGAAAAGGGGAGATTTATTATGGAATTTTCAGCAGTAAACACCATCTGGGTGCTGATAGGTGCCGCGCTTGTCTTCTTTATGCAGGCTGGTTTTGCAATGGTAGAAACAGGTTTTACCCGTGCCAAAAATGCAGGAAATATCATTATGAAAAATCTGATGGATTTCTGTATTGGTACACCGACTTTCTGGATTATCGGATTCGGTATCATGTTTGGTACAGGAAACGGATTCTTTGGTTCCATCCACGGAATTGCATCTGAAGCGAACTATGGTAATGCAATGCTTCCGGATGGTGTACCTTTCTGGGCATTTCTTATTTTTCAGACTGTTTTCTGTGCCACTTCCGCCACGATAGTTTCCGGCGCAATGGCAGAACGTACCAAATTTTCCGCATACTGTGTCTACAGTTTTCTGATCAGCCTTATTGTATATCCGGTATCAGGACACTGGATCTGGGGCGGCGGATTTATCAGCCAGATGGGCTTCCATGATTTTGCCGGCTCCTGTGCAGTACACATGGTAGGCGGTATCGCAGCACTGATCGGTGCAGCCATTCTCGGACCCCGTATCGGAAAATACTCAAAAAGCGGAAAATCCAAAGCCATTCCCGGTCACAACCTGACCGTCGGCGCACTTGGTGTTTTCATCCTCTGGTTCTGCTGGTTTGGTTTTAACGGTGCTTCTACTGTCAGTATGGAAGGCGATGCTATTGTAAGTGCCGGCAAAATCTTTGTAAATACCAACCTTTCTGCGGCAGTTGCCACAGTAGCTGTTATGTTTATCACCTGGTTTCGTTACAAAAAGCCTGATGTTTCCATGTCTCTGAACGGCTCTCTTGCAGGTCTTGTGGCAATTACAGCAGCCTGTGATACCGTTTCTCCGGCTTCTGCAGCGATCATCGGCATCATTTCCGGTTTTGTAGTTGTATTTGGTATTGAATTTATTGATAAGGTTCTGAAAATTGACGATCCGGTAGGCGCAGTTGGTGTCCATGCCTTAAACGGAGCCTTTGGTACACTTGACGTTGGTCTGTTTTCTGACGGAACAGGAACAGGCTGGAAAGGACTTCTTACCGGAGGCGGCTTCCATGGTTTCGGCATACAGCTTCTTGGTATGTGCATCACCATTGGCTGGGTAGCAGTTACTATGACTATCATCTTCCAGGCACTGAAGCATACTATGGGACTTCGTGTTTCTCCGGAAGAGGAAATTGCAGGTCTTGACGGAAAAGAGCACGGTCTTGCCAGTGCTTATGAAGGATTTGTTGTTCATGATACCGTGTCACCGGTTCCGACACCTATGGGTGTCACTAAAAAAGTTCCTGTACAGAACTATTCTGCCGCATCTGCTCCTGCAGAAGCCATTCCGGAGATTCCGGCAGAGGGAGTTCACAAACTGACTAAAATTGTTATTATCACCCGTCAGAATAAGCTGGAAGATTTCATGCATGCCATGAATGAAATCGGGGTCACCGGAATCACTATCACTAATGTGATGGGATGTGGGGTACAAAAAGGAGCTCGAACCTATTACCGTGGTATTGAAATGGATATGAATCTTCTTCCAAAAATTAAAATTGAAATTGTTGTCAGTCTGGTTCCGGTTCAGACAGTTCTGAAAGCAGCCAAAGAAGTGCTTCATACCGGACAGTACGGAGACGGCAAGGTATTTATCTATGACATAGAAAATGTTGTCAAGATCCGTACCGGAGAAGAAGGATATCTGGCACTTCAGGATACGCAGCCAATCGAATAATTGTCCGTTTCTTTCTCAGGATAAGACAAAGAGACTGTGGTTTTCAAACAACCACAGTCTCCTTCAATTTGGGAAATCTATTGTTTTTGCAGCTCCGGGACTGATCAGATTCCGGCCAGTTTCAGAACTTCCGGAACTTTGGATTCCCAGCCTAATGCCATGATATGTACACCCTGGCAGTATGGCTTACATTCTCTGATAATACGGGCAGCGATCTCAACTCCGGTAATACCGGCTTTTGTTTTTTCTTTATCTGCTTTCAATTCATTGATCATATCTTCCGGAACATGAACGCCTGCAACATTGGCATTCATGAATCTTGCCATTCCCACTGATTTCGGAATGATGATACCGATCTGAACAGGTTTTCCAAACTGTTTTGCTTTTTCCATAAATTTAATAAATTTTTCCGGCTCAAAAACAGCCTGTGTCTGGAAATAGTCTGCTCCGGCAGCTACTTTACGTTCCATTTTTGCAAGCTGCGCATCAACAGAGTCGCTGCACGGAGATACAACAGCGCCTTTTGCAAATTTTGGCGGCTCGCCTACCAGCTGGTTTCCACCCAGATCAACACCTGATTCCAGCTGTTTTACCGCATGGATCAGAGATACGGAATCCAGGTCAAATACCGGTTTTGCCTGCGGGTGATCACCCATTTTTGTATGATCGCCTGTGAGAAGCAGAAGGTTTTCGATTCCCAGCATTGCTGCGCTTAAAAGATCAGACTGCAGCGCAATACGGTTTCTGTCACGGCAGGTAAGCTGGAAAATAGGGGTAAGGCCTTCATCCTTCAGAGCCTTACATACGCCCAGAGAACCAAGACGCATAACAGAAGACTGATTATCTGTTACGTTTACCGCTGTAATATCGCTTAAATACGTTTTTGCTTCCTCCAGCAATCCCTCAATATGAATCCCTTTCGGCGGTCCTACTTCTGCTGTTACTGCAAATTCACCACGTTCAAATGCTTCAGTAATTTTCATCGTACATTGCTCCTACTCTATAAATTTTAACCGTTGTCTTATTTGGACACTTCATCATCCGTTGCGAAATTACGGATCTGTGTGGGGCATTTCAGCACATCCAGGCGTCCGATCTGTGCCAGACGTCTGTAAATGCGTTCCCAGCCGCATTCCATTTCGCTGTCCACTTCACATTTTCCATCCTTGCAGCCACCGCACTGTCCATTGACAAGGCTCTTGGAGCAGGCAGTGATAGGACAGATTCCTCCGGTTAAGTTCAAATAACATTCTCCGCACTGGTCGCATTTATATTCCAGAGGAGTCACACCCTGAAAGCCCGGCAGCGGATATGTATCACAGGCTGCATATACCGGCTTGTCTTCAAGATATTCTGCAACTGTCTGTACTCCTACTCCGCAGGAAAGTACCAGAACAGCATCAGCCTCCTGAATTTCGCTCATATGTTTTTCAAGACGCAGCTTCATGTTTTCCGGATTACAGATATAGTCGGTTGTAATAAAACCTGTCAACTTCCCGTCAGCAGCCAGCTCCTTGCGGAGTTCCATGGATTCTTTTTCCGGGAAATGTACTTCCTTACATCCCTGGCAGTTGATCATAAAAACTTTTTTTCCGTCCACCAGTGATGCGATAGTCTCTTTTGATTTCAGTTCAGTAATCAGCATATCACTTCATCTCCCTTATCGCATTTTTTCCGGCTTTGATCTTGCTTACTAACGGAATCTTGGAGGAACAGATAAATTCACAGGAACGGCACTCCACGCAATCCATTACGTTCATGTCTTTCATACCCTGCCAGTTCTGCTCATCCGCAAATTTTGCAAAATACAGCGGTGAAAGTTCCATTGGACAGACGTCTACGCAGCGTCCGCATTTAATACACTCCATTGGCTGAGTCTGGTCAGTATCAATGGCAATGATTCCATTGGAGCCCTTCATCATAGGAACATTGAGATCGGTAAGCTCAAATCCCATCATTGGTCCGCCCATTTTGATCATAACATCGTCATCTGTCGTTCCGCCGCAGTAATCGATCATTTCCTTCACACTGGTACCGATCTTGACAATATAGTTTCCAGGATTTTTGATCTTCTCTCCGGTTACGGTAGCCACACGCTCGATCAGCGGCATTCCTGTACGGATCGCGTCAGAAATCGCTTTAACGGTACTGATATTGCTGACAACCACTCCTACATCTGCCGGCAGCCCGCCTCTTGGCACGGTTCTTCCCATTACACGCTTGATCAGAGTTTTTTCTGCTCCCTGCGGATATTTTGTCTTAGCAGTCACCACTTCAATATTGTCGCAGTCAGCAAGCTTCTCTTCCATCAGCGCAATGGCATCCGGCTTGTTGTCCTCGATCACAATGATACCCTTTTGAGCGTCAACAGTCTTAAGCACTGCCTTCAGACCATAGATAATGTCATCTGCAAATTCCAGAAGCACTCTGTGGTCTGCAGTCAGAAGAGGCTCACATTCGCATCCGTTCAGAAGAACTGCTTCGATCGGTTTGTTTGGTTTTAATTTAACAGCAGTCGGGAAACCGGCGCCTCCCATGCCTACGATTCCTGCTTCACGGACAATTTCAATGATCTCATCCGGTGTCAGATCCTCGTATCCTTTATGTGGTTTTACAGATTCATGCAGAGTATTTTTTCCATCAGATTCAATGACAACAGCCATAACCTCACCGCCTCTGGTGGCATGGAGGCGCGGTTCTACTGCAACTACAGATCCGCTGACACTGGAATGTACAGGCGCACTGATAAAGGCTGATGCTTCACCGATCTTCTGACCTACCTTAACGGTATCGCCCACCTGCACAATCGGATTTGCAGGAGCGCCAAGATGCTGTGACATGGAAATAACAACTGTCTTCGGCTCCGGAAATCTCTTAAGAGAAAGATGCTCACTGAATTCTTTACGCTCTGATGGATGAACACCGCCATAGTAGCCTGCGAATCGTTCTTCGCGGACAGCTTTTACATAATCATTGATCACCTTGAAATTGGTTTTGGAATAATCACGAAGCTGCACCGGCTGGTTTAAAAATTCCTCAAGACGACCCTGTTTTTCAAGTCTTCTGTAAATTTTTTCCCATGCGCAGTCTTTGTTTCCGTCTACCTCACATTTACCGTCCTTTGCACCGCCGCACTGTCCGTTGACAAGACTCTTGGAACAGTCAACGATAGGACAGATTCCTCCTGTAAGATTCAGATAGCACTGTGCACAGGCATCACAGCTCTTTTTGGTCAGAGCCATTCCGTGATGTCCGGTATAGTTCAGAGAGTTGCTGGCAGCATATACAGGCTTGCCTGCAAGGTCTGCAACTGTCTGAATACCCAGTCCGCAGGAGATCACAATAACATTTTCTGTTCCCTCCGGAATGATATCCTGTAATTTTTTCTCAGTCTGAGTTTTGTTGCACAGGAAATCAACCTTTACACTGCCCGTAACTGTTTTTCCCTGTTCAGCAGCAAATTTCTCAAACTCACCACATTCCGGTTCTTCAATGGTTTCAAATTCCTTGAAACACTTGTTACAGGCAACAACGAACAAATGATCCTTATCGGCCAATAATTCTGCCAGTTCATCGTTACTTTTTAACTTATACTTGGTGTAGTTTTCCAATTGCTCACCTTCCTTGTCAAATTGATATACAAGCTTTCTGCTTCTCTGTTTCGCTATTTTTTCCCTCTGCATTTAGAAAAATAACAGGCAGATCACTCAGCTTTGCAGTTAGTACACTTTAGTATAACACACATTAGCCATATTTTCCATTTTAATTATATATTTTTCATCACAAATATGCATTGTATACAAAAAAACTCCGGTCTTTTTCGCCTGATTCTGCTTATGCTCCCGTTTTCCGACAGGCCTAGTCCTCTCTTTTCAGCCTTGGAAGATTCCATCTGTAATGAGCCGCCAGATAACGGATCAGAAATACCACCGCAGAAGCCCCTACCATGGCTGCCACCGTCCCGAAGCTTCTGTACATATACACACATACTACTGCTCCCACAATCGAAGCGCAGGCATAAATATGCTTGACAAAGATATAAGGTGGAACTTCTGCCATCATATCTCTCAGAAGTCCTCCTCCTACACCCGTAATAGTTCCCACAAATACCAGGAGAAACGTATTGTCCATATACCCATGACGGATTCCTGTATTTACACCTACCACAGTAAAGATCCCAAGTCCTATGGTGTCCATGATCAGCATAAAACGGTCATAGATTTCCCTGAAATGGCCTTCCAGAAGCTCTTTTTTCAGATAAAGCACCCAGAACACCACACAGGAGGTTGCAGTTGCCACAATCGTATAAACCGGCTTCTGAAACATTCCCGGAGGAATGATTCCCAGAACAATATCGCGGATCATACCTCCGCCTACGGAAGTGACTACTCCAAGAACACAGACACCAAAAATATCCATTCTTCTGCCCACTCCTACCATGGCGCCGGAAGCTGCAAACGCTATGGTTCCAATAATTTCCATAATAAAAGTAATGATTTCCTGCATAATTTCATTTTTCTCCCCATTCCATTGATCTTGTTTTTGTATCAGTCATGCTGTGCCCCAAGCCGGTTCCGTATCCTTTTATAATAAAGAAATCCTGCCAGATCTGCCAGGATCCAGCCAACAGGGATTGCCCACCAGATAGCGGACACCCCGAACTGCGGCATTGGCGCAAATAAATAAGCCAGAGCTACTCTTGTTCCAAGAGAAAGGGCTGTCAGAATCAGCGACATCACCGGACGTTCAATTCCTCTGTACAGTCCGTACAATAAAAACAGGCACCCGATTCCCCAGTAAAAAGCGCCTTCTATATGAAGATAATGAACGCCTGCACAGACGATCTCCGGTTCTGCTCCTGACAGAAAAATTCTGATGAGAGGCGCTGCAAAGATCCACACCAGAACCGAAACAGCCACACAAAAGCCTGCAGATACTTTCACAGCAAGCCCGGAAGCCTTCCGAATCCTGTCGTATCTTTTTGCTCCGTAATTCTGAGAAATAAAAAGAGAAAACGCATTTCCAAATTCCTGGGCAGGCATGTATGCCAGAGTATCAATCTTTACTGCCACAGCAAAGGCAGCCATGATCACTGTGCCAAAGCTGTTTACCAGCCCCTGGATCATCAATATGCCGAAATTCATCACAGACTGCTGGGCACAGGTCAGCATAGAATACTGAACTACTCTGTTCAGTGTTTCCCGTTCCATGTGCATATGCTCTTTTTTCAGCCTCAGAAAAGGAACTTTCCAGATTGTATAGCCAGCTATCCCGATTCCGGATACTGCCTGAGCAATAACCGTTGCCTCAGCTGCGCCTCCCACTCCCCTGTTCATTCCTGCCACAAACCAGATATCAAGAATAATGTTTAAGACAGATGAAACTGCCAGAAACCACAGAGGCACCACAGAATTTCCGATTGCCCGAAGCAGACAGGAAAAATAATTATACAGAAAAGTAAACATAATTCCTGCAAAAATAATTCTGATATATGTATACATAAGAGGATAAACCTCTTTTGGAATCCGCAGCAGGTGAAGAACCGGTTCTGTCCATATAAATACTGCCACATTCATAAGAACTGTCACAGCACCTACAAACAGAAAAGATACCCACATACTTTTTTTCAGTTCCTGCTCATTTCCTGCCCCATAGGCAATGGAAAATACAGCGCCGCTTCCCATACAGAGACCGATGGTCACTGAAGTCAGAAAAGTCATCAGCGTATAGGCCGATCCTACTGCCGCCAGGGCTTCTGCTCCCAGAAATCTTCCAACCACCATAGTATCTGCAATATTATAGACCTGCTGGAGCAGATTTCCCAGAATCATGGGAACCGCAAAAATCAGCATGGTCTTTAAAATACTGCCTTCTGTCAGATTTTTTTCCATTTTTACTGCTGTTTTCATTACCGTGTTTATAACCTTTCACCACTGATATGGATAAAATTATAAGATATTCTGTACAAAAAAGTCAACACAGGTCAGCCCGGAAACTATATTTTTTCTAAATACAGGAAAAAGATAATACAGGAAAAATATCGAAAAAACATCAAAAAAATTGAATTTGTATGGTATTCTGTTACTTCCTATATTATACTTAGATTGATTTTATTTATTATTTAAGGAGTGTTTTATTTTATGCGTCTTGCAAAAAAAGCAGCAGCTTCCCTTTCTGTTTACTGTTAGCTGCTGTGCATGAAATAAATCAAACAGCTCCAAGGAGCCTGCTATCACAATCCGGTTCTGTCCCATTATATTTTGCGTACTCACAGTTTATATGGGAAAATACAGGAACAAAAAACAGACTGCAATTACAGGTGAAGCTTAAAGACAGGGAAGTCCACAGGAATATTTGACGCTTACGATAAAATTTAAAATAAAGGGGAAAACAAAGATGATATTGGAAACAAAACGATTATATCTGCGCGAAATGAATCCGTCAGATTTTAATTCTTTATGCAGGATTTTGCAGGATGAAAAAGCAATGTACGCATATGAAGGAGCATTCAGTGATCAAGAAGTTCAGGAATGGCTTGACAGACAAATTTACCGCTATCAAAAATGGAACTTTGGTTTATGGGCCGCTGTTCTGAAAGAAACAGATAAAATGATAGGACAATGCGGACTTACAATGCAGCAGTGGAAAGATCAGGAAGTTCTTGAAATCGGCTATCTGTTCGAAAGATCACACTGGCATCAGGGATATGCCACTGAAGCGGCAAAAGCATGTAAACAATACGCATTTGAAAAATTAAATGCCAGTGAAGTATGCTCCATTATCAGAGATAGCAACACAGCCTCTCAAAATGTGGCAATGAGAAACGGCATGGTCATGAAAGATCAATGGATCAAGCACTATAAAGGAGTTGATATGCCTCATTACCGATATGTAGTTTATCGCTGATAAAACGAAAAACCAGAATTACCATTTCCAGGTAATTCTGGTTTTTATTAGCAGGGGATGAGAGAATCGAACTCCCACCAAAGGTTTTGGAGACCCCTATCATACCATTTGACCAATCCCCTTTGCGATTACTTTATGAAGTATACATTCAAAAGAAACAATTGTCAATAGATGAATACAATTTTTTGCAAAATCTTTCAATAATTGACCGGGGGAAATTGACCAGGATTAACCAAGATTGACCAATAATTCAGAAAACCCATATAAGACAAATTCTCATCTTATACAGGTTTTCATCATTCTGATTACTCTGCTACAAAATTTTGCAGCCATACTCCTTTTTTTACAAGAATAAATCCTATCAGTGATTTAATAATATCTGCAGACTGAACCAGAGCAAAAATAGCTACCACTGACAGATTTGTATATCTGCTTAAAACAAACGCAAGGCTTACACTGACGCACCACATAAATACGCTGTCAAATAAAAATGTAACAACTGTTTTTCCTCCTGACCGCAAAGTAAAATACGCAGCGTGAAGAAATGCGCTGTTTGGCATAAAGATCGCTGAGATTATGATAAACCTGCAGGCCAGCTCCTTTGCCTGTGGGTTAGTATTATAAAGCTCAGGGAAAACAGGCGCCATTATAAGAAGTATCAGAGCCACTCCCATACAGCAGAATATAGAAAAAGCAATCATTTTATTGTCTGTGTCTCTTGCCTTTTTCATGTCTCCGGCTCCCAGAAGCTGTCCTACCACAATGGCAACAGAATCGCCCAATGCAATAAATACGATGTTAAAGACATTGCTTATGGTGTTGGAAATATTCTGGGCTGCCACAACGTTTAGTCCACGAATGGAATAGCACTGAGCAAGCACAGCCACTCCGCATGCCCATAAAGCTTCATTTAAAAGCAGCGGCGTACCTTTTACAAAAATCTTCCAGACCAGATTTCGCGGCACCATCAGCGTACGGTACAGACCTTTGATAAAAGGAAGCTTTTCTGTGTTTCTGGATGTCCAGATCAGAATAATAAGAACCTCCACATAGCGGGAAAGCACGGTTGCAATTGCCGCACCCTGAACTCCCAATTCAGGAAATCCGAATTTTCCATAAATCAAAAGATAGTTAAAAACAAGATTTACACAAACGGCCGTAACTCCTGCCTTCATAGGCAGAACTGTTTCTCCGCATTCTCTCAGAGTACTGGAATATACCTGCCCTAACATAAAGGGCGGCAGACCAAGCAGCATAATATAAAGATATTGCTTTCCATACATCAGTGTAGATGTTATCTCCTCTGCGCTTCCTTCCCCATGAAGATAAATACGAATCAGAGCATCCCCTGATACCAGAAATACAAGAGCAGTTACCACGGTCAGAATAACTGCCAGCCAGAATTTATAACGAAAAGTCTGGCGTACACCTTCGTGATCCTTTTGTCCAAAATACTGTGCAGTAAATATCCCTGCGCCTGCCAGTCCGCCAAACATACATAAATTGTATACAAAAATCAGCTGATTTACTATAGCAGCTCCTGACATCTGCTCAGTTCCGATCCGGCCAATCATAATATTGTCAAGAAGACTTACAAAATTTGTAATACCATTTTGGATCATAATAGGAATAGCAATGGCAAGTACCATCTTATAAAACGCTTTATCTCCTATAAATTTTCTCCAGAATCCTGTTTTTTTCTGTGTCATTTCCATGAATTTCCTCCTCTCCTGTTTCTATCAATGGACTTTCTTCCGCATAAACGCACTGAAACTAAGAATACTATAGAAAGAGAATATATTCAAGTTTTTTGTAATGACCAAAAGAAAAATATCCGCAAACACATATCTGATAATAGGACTTCTTCCAGGTTCAGATAACTTTTTGTGTTAAGTCAACTTACAGGCAGCTTAAATAAGTTAAATATATTTTTAAATAGAAAAAACCAGTACTTCTGTTCAGTACTGGTTAAGTTGCACATTCAAAACTACATACATGTTGACATTGAGATCATTTTTGACCTTGCTTATGCTTTCTACGACTCGCCCGGTCATCTCGTGACTTCCGTCACTCAATGTCATTTGCTTCGCAAATGCTCCGTCCAGTCTGTGAACATCCCTCTGTGAGTAAACTCACTCCGCTCTGTTCCCTTCCTGTCCGTCCCGCTCGTCTCAGCTTCTTGGTCAAGCCCTCGACCGATTAGTAGCAGTCAGCTCCATACGTTACCGCACTTCCACCTCTGCCCTATCTACCTCGTCGTCTTCAAGGGGTCTTACTTCTTTCGAATGGGATATCTCATCTTGAGGGGGGCTTCACGCTTAGATGCCTTCAGCGTTTATCCCTTCCAGGCTTGGCTACCCGGCCGT